>Ga0247831_1001605_pt1 | contig 41461 bp, 31 predicted proteins | sample LaCruzMarch2015__9_FD_192406 | JGI IMG/M metagenome (GOLD analysis project Ga0247831, IMG submission 192406) | Freshwater microbial communities from meromictic Lake La Cruz, Castile-La Mancha, Spain - LaCruzMarch2015_1m | ecosystem: Environmental > Aquatic > Freshwater > Lake | place: Spain...
CTCAAATTGAGGCCAATGTACCGCTTGGTACGAATGCCGATTCGCTGGCATTTTACATGTATGACCGCAATAAACAAGCTCGCTATCGTCTGTGGACAAACTCAAAAACTATCGTGAAAAACTACGGTGCGAGTATCGGATTAAACTATAATTTCTATAAAAACTTCTCACTAAACGTGAATACGTCTTTTTCAAAACTACAAAACACTGCCAATAATGATGGTTTTGAAGAAGCATTCAATACCCCACGTTGGATTATGAATATCGGTCTCGGCAATGAAAACTTACAAAAAATATTGGTTTTGGCATAAACTATAAATATCAAGAAGGATTTCTGTGGCAGTCGGCACTGGCAACTGGCAATGTACCAGCTATTCATAATGTTGATTGCACAGTTTACGTATTATGCCAGAAAACAAGGTTTACAATTTAAAGTTGCAGGAACAAATATTTTGAATCGGCCTTATATAAGTTTCGTTGCAGGGCCAACGGTCGGAACATTTTATTATTTGACGATTACGGCAGATTTGGGGAAGAAATGATTTTTGTTAGATTGAAGGAGTATTTCATATAAATTACCTAAATTCGTCCATAGCAACGGGAATGCAAAACCTTTGCTATGAACGAAAATAATTTATAAAAATGACATCGCAATCTCACCTTTCTCTATGTACGCTATGGATTGATAGGATTAAAGATTTATTGAACATTTTCATTATTTTTACGCCCAATTGTAATCTTCAAACTATTAAACATGAAAAAAACTCTATTGCTTCTCTGCCTTGCCAGTACAGCAGTTTTTGCTCAAAAGAAGGATTTTGACGAAAAAGAATTAATGACGGGCAAAACACCCAAAAATTTTACCCAAACCTTACCTGTAATTCAACGTTGGCTTGATGATGAGCGAGTATTAATCTCTCAAAAAACCACCCCCGATGCAGAAACAAAATCAATGGTTTTGGAAATCAGCAGCGGAAAAATGACCGAAGCAAGCGAGGAAATCCTCCGCCCAAAAGCAAAACCTGTAAAAACCATTATAAGTAAAAATGGTAACCTTTTTTTGAAAAGCGGTGATTCGGAAACGCAATTAACCAACGATGCTGTGGAAGAAAAAAACGCTATGTTTTCTCCCGATAGCAACTACATTGCTTATACGAAAGAAAATAACCTTTATTCGTATGATTTCAAAACTAAGAAAGAATTAAAACTCACAACCGATGGCACAAAAACTACCCTAAATGGCTACGCTACATGGGTTTATTGGGAAGAAATTTTTGGTCGTCCAACTCGTTTCCGTGCGTTTTGGTGGAGCCCCGATAGTAAGAAAATTGCTTACATGCGTTTTGATGAGTCAAAAACGATGATGTTTCCACTTTATAGCAGCGAAGGTCAACACGGTTTTATAGAAGAAACTCGCTACCCAAAAAGTGGAGACCCGAATCCCGAAGCAAAAGTTGGTTTTGTTTCGCCAACAGGTGGAAAAACTACTTGGGCAGCTTTTAATGAGCAAGACGAGCAATATTTTGGTTGGCCGACATGGCTGCCAGATGGAAGTGGTTTGATGCTTCAGTGGATTAACCGCGGCAATGATAATCTCAAACTCTATAATGTTTCGCCAAAAGATGGTAGTAAAAAAGAAATTTATAACGAAACTCAAAAATCTTGGATTGGAATTGATGAAGCCGACGAACGCCTAACGATAATGGATGGAGGTAAAGAAATGATGATAATCAGCGATAAAACGGGTTGGAAACAATTGTATTTATATGACATTAACGGCAAATTCATCAATAATATCACTGAAGGAAAATATACCGTAAAAAACGTTGAAGGCATCGACCAAAAGAATCGTGTAGTATATTTCTATGCTCGTGGTATCGAAAGCACAGCTCGCTTCGACCTGTACAAAGTTGGTTTTGATGGAAAAGGCCTGAAACGCCTGACTTTTGGTGCATTTAACAACCGAAATATCAATGCTTCACCAAATCTGAAATATTTTATTACAACTTACTCAAATATCAATACGCCTACAAGCATGGCAATTGTTGATAATGAAGGTAAAATACTTCGTGAATTGGGCAGTATCAAAGGTGCAGAAATGGAAAATTATAATTTGGCCAAAACCGAACTTTTGAGAGTAAAAAGTGATGATGGAATTTACGATTTGCCGATGACCATCACTTACCCACAGAATATGGTGGCTGGGAAAAAATATCCTGTTTTGGTGAGTATATATGGTGGTCCAGATGCAGGTACAGTTTATGACCAATGGACGTGGTCGGCTCGCCAACAATGGTACGCAAAAGAAGGAATCATTCAGGTTGCTCTTGACCACCGTGCAAGCGGGCATTTCGGTAAAGAAGGCGTGGCATATATGCACCGCAATTTAGGTTACTGGGAAATAAAAGATTATAAAACGCTCGTTAAGTCATTGATAGACAAAGGCGTAGCTGACCCAACAAAAATCTGTATTACTGGTTTTAGTTATGGTGGGTATATGAGTTGCTATGCTTTGACCTACGGAAGTGATGTATTTACACACGGAATGGCAGGCGGAAGCGTTGTAGATTGGAGTTTGTATGACAGTGCCTATACTGAAAGGTACATGGACACGCCTGCTGAAAATCCGGAAGGTTACAAATCGGCCAACGTACTGACACACACTAGCAAACTAAAAGGTGTTTTGCAGATTGTTCACGGCACAATGGACGACAACGTTCACATGCAAAATAGCATTCAGTTAATTAGCAAATTGCAAGATGAAAAGAAGAATTTTGAGTTTATGATTTACCCGAATGGCCGTCATGGTTGGGGAGGTAATAAAGGCGTTCATTTCGATAATCTTAAAACGCAGTTTATTTACAAGCATTTATTAGAAAAACCGATTCCAGAGGGACTTCTTAAATAGTTCTGAATTCTGAGTTCTGAGTTGAGAGTGATAAAAAACTCAGAACTCAGAACTCTAAACTCAGCACTTACATCATTCCCAAATCACTGCTTCTGATTTATTATACCATGCATCAACTTTTGGGGCAAATTCTTTTTCTATAATATTCCGCTTGATTTTGAGTGTCGGCGTCATTTTATTGTTTTCTATCGTCCAAGGTTCACGTAAAACTACCAATTTTTGTACCCGTTCGTAGCTCTTTAGTTTTGGGTTTACCTCTTTTAGTGTCGTTTCCAAACTTTCTCTAACTACCTGTTTATCAGTTGCTTTGCCCAAATCAGACAAGACCAAAAGTCCGATTGGTTGTGGTAAATGATTACCAACTACACATATTTGTTCAATAAAATTATTATCTGCAAAACCAAATTCGATCTGTGACGGAGCAACATACTCTCCTTTCGAGGTCTTATACATTTCTTTCACTCGTCCAGTAATTTTTAGATAATTTTCAGCATCTAATTCTCCTACATCACCAGTATGAATCCAATTATCAAAATCAATTGTTTCGGCCGTTAGGTCCGGTTCTTTGTAGTAGCCATCCATATTCCAATTTGAGCGGGTTAAAATTTCACCAGAACCTTCGGCAATTTTCACCTCCATACCTGGGTAAATCTTTCCGACTGTTCCATCTTTAACATGCTCTTTTGTCATCATACAAACTGCACCTACATTTTCGGTCATTCCATAGGCTTCTTGAATAATTATGCCCAATTTTCTAAACCATACAATCAAACTATTTGGCATAGGTGCGGCACCAGTCAAAATGACAATCGCTTTATCTAAACCTAAGCCTTTTCTGATTTTCTTCTTAACGATGCTGTTCAAAATCGGAATTTTCAACAAGGTATTGAGTTTCTTTTCGGGCATTTTCCCCAAAATTCCCAACTGAAACTTTGTCCAGATTCGAGGAACGGCCAAGAAATGCGTTGGTTCGGCTGCAGCCAAGTTTTTCGCAAAACTATCGAGGGTTTCGGCAAAATAAATCGTTGCACCCATCGTGATTGCTGCAGCTTCAATAATATTTCGTTCGGCAATGTGGCAAAGTGGTAAATACGAGAAAAAACGGGCATTTTCGGTGTGAAGTTTTGCAATATCATAAGTATGATAAATCACACTTGCCATAGCACCATATTTCAACATCACACCTTTTGGATTGCCCGTTGTGCCAGAAGTATAAATTATCGTAAAAATATCTTCCAAATTTGGCAAATAATTCTCAGTCATTGGTGAATGATTTGCCAAAATATCATTCCATTGCATGTGCGAAGAATCAGGATTATAAGTAGGAAACGAAATACATTTCACTTTGTCAGGAATACCCGATTTCATGCCCGACCAATCATCCAATTTTCCCACAAAAAGCACTTCACAAGCACTATGGGTAAGTACTTGATTGATTTGAGCATCGGTTAAAGTAGCATAAAAAGGCACTGAAATATGACCCGACATCATAATTGCAAAATCAGCAATAAGCCATTCGGCACAGTTTTTTGAAACTAAACCTATATTGCTTTTAGAAGGAAGATTTAGCGATTTCAGATAAGCGGCCAAACTTCGTGCTTGTTGACCAACTTCTTTGTAAGTATAATCAACAAAATCATCATCAAAAGGTTGACGCAAGTAAATTTTATTAGGAGTTGTTGCCTCCCAATGATAAAAATAATCAAGTAGCGTTTTATTAGGTGAAATTTCCATAATTATATTAGTGGGTTTTATTTTATAACACAAATTTGCACAAATTAATGAAATAATTTCAAATTTTAAAGAAAAAGGTACTAGATTTGGCTTACGGAACATAAAAAAAATATTCATCAAATGAAACTGCTAATTATAGCCTTAAAATACCTTTTCATATTTATTCTCACATTAACAGTCGGAATGTCGGCATTGTATTGGAAAAGTGATATTCCCCTCGAGACACTCAAAGAAAAATACGCTAATTCTGACTCAAAATTTATCGAAGTTGATGGTATGTCGGTGCATTATCGTATTGAAGGTTTGGCACAAGACAGCATTCCTCTTGTACTTTTGCACGGAACAGGTGCGAGCCTACAAACATGGGATGGTTGGGTAAACGCTCTAAAAACCGAACGAAAAATCATCCGATTAGATTTACCTGCCTATGGTCTAACTGGCCCAAACCCAAAAAGCGATTACTCCCAAGAATTTTATGCAAGCTTCATTAATGATTTTTTGATAAAACTTGGAGTAAAGCAGTGTATTATTGCAGGAAACTCTCTCGGTGGCTCAATAGCGTGGAATTATGCGGTAAAATACCCAGAAAAAGTTTCAAAAATGATTTTGGTGGATGCTGGCGGCTATGCCATAAAGTCGAAATCGGTACCGATTGCCTTTCAGGTAGCAGGTTTGCCAGTTATAAAGAATTTGTTTAAATTCGTAACGCCTCGCTCTATTGTACAAAAAAGTATAGAAAATGTATATGCCGATAAAAGCAAAGTAACTGAAGTTTTAGTTGACCGTTATTTTGAATTATCACTCCGAGAAGGCAATCGCCAAGCATTTATTGATAGAATGTCGGAGTTTAGAAACAAAGGCATTATAAATATCGCAACCGCCAAAATAAAAGATTTAAAAATGCCAACGCTCATTATTTGGGGCGATAAAGACCTTCTGATTCCGCTTGAAGTAGGCGAAAAATTTCACGCAGATTTACCGGACGATACCTTGGTAGTTTTTAAAAATTTAGGGCATACGCCAATGGAAGAGGATGCTGGAAAAACGGTTGCAGTAGTGAAGGATTTTTTAAAGAGATAAGATTATTTAGTAATATAGTGGAAAATAAATAAATCGCGATTATCATACGTAGAGACAAGGCATGCCTTGTCTCTACAACATAATATCATTGTAAAATCAAAAATTGTCAAATATCCATAAATAAAAAACTTCTAATACTGATTTCTTATTTAGGCAAACATGACACAGAATTTAATAATTTAAGAACGTTGTTCCCAAATTTGTACTAAGTTAATAATTACTTGGGTAGCTTTTTCCATATCTTGCACCGAAACCCATTCAAGTTTTGAATGAAAAGCGTGTTCACCCGCAAAAATATTCGGACAAGGTAAACCCATAAATGATAACCTCGAACCATCGGTTCCTCCTCTAATACTGCGTTTTTCTGCCTTCAAGCCGGCTTGTTCGATAGCTTCCAAAGCAAATTCAACAACTTGCGGATAATTCACCAAAACTTCTTTCATATTACGATACTGCTCAACTACTTTAAAATCTACTGTTGAGTTCGGATAATTGAGAAGTATTTGATTTACAATATTTTGTAAGTAAGCTTCTTTTTCATGTAGCCCAACCATCGTAAAATCTCGAATAATAAAATCAAGTTTTACTGATTCTTGAATCCCTGAAATTTGGGTCGGATGAATAAATCCTTCAATTCCCTCGGTAGTTTCGGGCGAAAGAGAGTCTTTTGATAAGGCGGCCAAAATATCACCAGCAATCTTCAAAGCATTTTCAAGCTTACCTTTCGCAAAACCTGGATGTGTACTCACTCCATGAATTGTTAAGCCCATGGCATCGGCCGAAAAAGTTTCATCTTCGAGTGTTCCAAGACTTTCTCCATCCATTGTATAGCCAAAATCTGCACTGAGTTTTACCAAATCAACTTTTTCGGTTCCACGTCCTATTTCTTCATCGGGCGTAAACAAAATCTTTATTGTTCCGTGCTTCACTTCTGGGTTTTGCATCAAATACTCAACCGCAGCCATTATTTCGGCAACTCCTGCTTTATTATCTGCACCTAACAGCGTAGTACCACTTGCCGTAATAATATCATTATTGATTTGCTTCTTTAAATCAGGATGATCCAAAACCTTAATTACTTGCGTAGTGTCATCGGGCAAAACAATATCTGAACCATCCCAATTAAAATGAATAATCGGCTTCACACCTGCTCCACTACAATCAGGCGAAGTATCAACATGCGAACAGAAACAAATCGTTGCCACATTCTTAATTGAATTGCTCGGAATTGTGGCATAAACATATCCCCATTCATCAAGATGAGCATCCGTTATACCTAAATCCAACAATTCTTGCACCAATAAACGGCTCAAATCCTTCTGCTTTTCGGTCGATGGAAACGATTTTGAGTTTGGATCAGATTGCGTATCAATCAAAACATATTTGAGGAAGCGTGCCGCTGCAATTTTCTCAGACTCTAAAGGGGAGAATAGGTCTCTTTTCATTGATAATCTTATACCTTAATTATTTATTAGTTGAAACGAAACATTCTTATTATTGGTGGTGAGCAATAATACTTTTTAAGTCAGCCGGCGAGTAATTGATATTCTTCAATGTCTTATCATCACCCTTCCTATAAACCAAAAACTTCCCTTCTATTTCCTTATAATAGGACTCCGTTCCTTTATCGGCGTAATGCTTCATAGTGGCCTCGGCTTCTGCTACTGAATTACAAGCTTTGCTCATATTTGAGCGTTGAACTTCATCGAATAAAGTTCTGAACTTTTCTCCCAAGCCAAACTCCAAAATCGCACCTGCCAGAACATACTGAATATCGGCCAAAGCATCAGCGATTTCAACTATGTTATTATCATCTATTGCTTCTTGAAGTTCTTTTAATTCTTCGGCTATTAGAGACACACGAAGGTCGCAGCGTTGCTTCGATGGAATCTGGGGCGTATCTAAAATTGGGTGCTTAAATGTTCGGTGAAACTCAGCGACTTGATTGAGACAATCTAAATTTTGCATAATGATAATATATCTGATATTTGGGTTTTATTTATTTATTTTTGATAGAATTTAAGCAAAATAAGTATATTTTAGAATATAAATGATAGACAAAGACTATAAAATTGATTTTTTGAAAATATTTTTTGCCGTAAAATAAATAAAGCGATACTTGTGTTTGCAAATTTGAACATATTTCAATAATATTGTATTGTAACTGAAGCAAAAAATCAAAACCCAACAAATCATGAACAAATTTTATAGAGTTCTTTCAGCAGTTTCATTAACATTATCTATTGCTTTATGGTCATGCAGAGGCGACCAAGGCCCTCAAGGTCCTGCTGGTGCTCAGGGTCCTACTGGTGCTGCTGGCACTAACGGTACAAATGGCACAAACGGTACAAACGGTACAAACGGTAATGCCAATGTAAAGGGTGCAGAAGTAATTGTAAAAGTAGCTGACTGGAAAACAGTTGACGCTGCTAGCATTGGTACAGGTGCGACTGGTAAAACAGGTGCTTATACAGCAACTGACGCTAACGTAAAAGCAACAATGTTTGTTTTTGCTTTCGTTAAAGTTGGTACTCAATTTGTCGCTTTACCACGTGTAATTATCAAAGAAACTGACGGTGCAACTGAGCAGGTAAACTTTGCTTATGAAACTGGCAAAGTAACGTTCTATTACAGTTCACAAACTGCAGCTATTGGCGGAATAAAAGCTTATGCTCCACAAACTGACCTAACTTTCTCTTACGTAACAGTTGAGAAAACAGTTGGTCAAGCTATGCAAAACGAAGGTGTAAACCTTAGAAGCCGTGACGCTGTAATGACTTATTTACAAGAACACAAGTATTAATCGTTAACTACACAAAATAGTAAGTTACGAAGTAAAAAAAAGCCTCCTAAACAGGAGGCTTTTTTTTACTTTATTCGTTAACAAATAAATAAATAACACTTCGATTTCATGAAGCAACTTTTTGGGATTTTACTTTTTTTGTGCTTTTCAGCTTCATCATTTGCACAACTTCTAAATGACAATGACTCTAAACAATTCATTATTAAAGGTTTAGACAAACTCTATAATTATGAATTCAAAGAAGCAGACACTTACTTTAAAAATGTAAAAGTCAAATACCCTAAACATCCAGTTACTCCTTTGCTAAGTGCATTACAAGTTCAATGGCAAAATCTACCCGTTGAGCAAAACCCTAAGGCTTTTGCTCAATATCTTGCATTGCTCGAAAAATGTATAACATCAGCTGAAATCCTACTTCAAGATCCAAGTAAAAAAGCCGAAGCAATTTTCTTTCTTACAGCATCGCATGGCTATATAGCCTTGGTGCTTAACTATAAAAAAGAGCAGGTAAAAGCTGCTAATGAAGCCAGAAAAGCCTACGTTTATCTCAAAGATGGCAAAAAATTGACCGAAAAGAATCCAGAATTTTTGTTTACATCAGGTTTATATAATTTTTATCGCATTCAGTACCCCGAAACCCATCCTATTGTTAAACCAATAATGCTCTTCTTTGAAAATGGCAATAAGAAACTTGGTATGCAACAACTTGAGCAATGCGTGCAAAAATCAGTTTTTTCACGTATTGAAGCTGCATATTATTTAACGGGTCTTTATATAAAATATGAATCAAATTATCCCAAAGCTTTAGTTTATTCAAATTGGCTACACGAACGATACCCCAATAATCTAATTTATATGATGCGACACGCAGAAACATTAATAATGAATGGAAAAATTGATGATGCTTTGCCAATTATTCAACAATTAAAACGTACTAATGATAAAGTTTATCTTTTGGCAGGAAGTTTGTTTGAAGGAATAGTCAACGAAAAATTTAAAAAAAATGATAAAACCGCAAGCGAACAATACGTAAATATTTTAAAAATGCAGCCTAACGACCGATATACAAATGATTACTTCGCAATGGCTTACGCCGGTTTGGCTAGAATTTCTATACGCTCCGGCAATAAAAAACGTGCCGAAGAGCTTTATCGCAGATGTTTAGAATATGCCGAGTATAAATCGACTGTCAATGAAGCAAATAATTTTTTAAAATAGATTTCTCGACTTAAATTTACTGATTGTAGGCACCTCCTGCCAATATAAAGTTGAACCTTTGACTGATGACTCCTTAATTTTTCTTTTACATGAAAAGAACCATTACCTTATTTTTGGTAGTATATAGCTTTGTTGCAGCGGCACAATCAATTTCCGAAAATATTCCGACATTAAATGAATCGAAGAATTTATTTCAACATGAACAAAAATTCAGAGATTGGCTATTTCAACAACCTAAAGAAACGAGTGGATGGAAATGGATGGCTCGATACGAGCACGAACTTCTCCGCCGAATAGATACTTCTGGCAATATGCCTTCAAGTGAGATTTTACTTTCCACCAATAAGAACATTGAAAATCTTAGAAAAAATAGCCAAAACACACGTCAAAAAGCATCAGCATGGGTTCCAGTTGGACCTTATGGAAGTGCTGATTTATTTGGAATTGGTAGAGTAAACTGCATAGCTTTTCACCCAAAAGATAGCTTAACTTTTTACATAGGTTTTGGACAAGGGGGAATATGGAAAACTACAAATGGTGGAGAATCATACACTCCAATTGGTGATAATCTTCCGATTCTGAGAGTAAGCGGTATTACACTTGACCCCAATAATCCTGAAATCATTTATAGCTCATTGGCCGACTTTGCTTATATCGGCTATGACCTTTATACCGCAGACCGCAAACGCAATACCTATTACGGAATCGGGGTTTGGAAAAGTAATAATGGTGGTAAAACTTGGCAACAAACAGGCCTTAAAAACCAACTCTCTGAAGGAATTACCTCAATTACTCGTACGATTTGGGTCAACCCCAAAAACTCCAAAGAAGTCGTTGTTGTAGGAACAAAAGGGATTTTCAAATCATTCGATGGTGGGGATTCTTGGTCGAATAAAGTTTTGGATAAAATGACTTCGGCTCTATTACAGCATCCAACTAATGCTAATATTCTTTTTGCGGCTTCGGTTTATGTAGCCACTACTAAGCAAGGAGAAGCAGGAATTTGGAAATCAGAAGATGCAGGAAATACCTGGAGATATTTGACAACTGGTATAGGAAAAACGACTGTACAACGGGTAGAAATGGCGATTTCGCCAACTAATCCAAATTTGATCTATGCAGTTAGCTGCGATAATAACAATGGTTTTGAAGGCTTCTATAAAAGTAACGATAATGGCGAAACTTGGCAAAAATCAGCCTTTAAAGGTAATTTATTGTCAACCGCATATTCGGCTACTGGTGGACAAGGCTTTTATGATTTATGTATTTTAGTTCATCCAACTAAACCTCAGACGGTCTATGTTGGAGGCTTGGTTTTGAATGAAACAACCGACGGAGGCAATTCGTGGCGACAAGCGACTGGCTATACAACTATTCATCCCGACCAGCATGCTTTTGGGTATAATCCACTCAATAAGACAATTTATTTATGTAATGATGGGGGCGTTTATGCTACCAAAGAAATTATTGCCAGTACAGTTGCTAATATTTCGTGGAAATTCATCTCGAAAGGCGTAAATGCAACTTCATGTTATCGTTTAGGTCTTTCACAGGATGGAACAAAAATTCTGGCTGGAGCTCAGGACAATAATATGTTTTTAACGCAGGATAACAAGCCCTGGACCAATGAGTTTGGCGGCGATGGTATGGAAGGAGCTTTGAGTAAAAACTATGTCTATGGTTCTTCACAGTACGGCTTTATATCTTTTTTTAGTCTAAATGATGTAAAAAAACAACAAACACCCGCTTTTCCACCTTCCAATAATATTGATACTGGCGAGTGGACTACCCCTTTTGTTATTAATGAAAAGAGTAATCAAATAATTATTGCTGGCGGGAATATACATAAAATGGAAGTAGCCCAAGAAAGAAGTAAACTCAATACTATTTCAAACTTTAAGATTTACGGCACTACTCGGTATCCCCAAGTTTCAACAGCTTTGGCAGTTCCGAAATCTGATGCAAATACTATATATATTGCAAAAAAATCTACTCCAATGCTCAAACAATCATCCGAGCTTTGGCGAACTGTCAACAATGGTAAATTTTGGGAGAATATTACGAATGATATTTATAAGGATTCTTATGTAACATATCTCACAGTTGATGATAATTTTCCAGACCGTGTTTGGGCAACATTGAGCAATTTTGAGGAAGGCCAAAAAGTGTTTTATTCAAGTAATGGAGGAAAAAACTGGGAAAATATCAGTTATAATTTACCCAATCTTCCTGCGAATAGCATTGTGTATCAGTCTGATACTGAAACCGATATTTTATATGTGGGTATGGATATTGGTGTATTTTATATGGTAGAAGGCACAAAAGAATGGAAACCACTCATAACCAACCTTCCAAATGTAATTATTCATGAACTTGAAATAAATCAGGCTACTAAAAAACTTTACGCAGCAACCTTTGGTAGAGGAATTTGGATGACCGACTTACTTTCAGAAAAATCACCACAATCAGATGACTTTTATGGAATGGAAGTTTCTTTGTATCCAAACCCTAATAATGGTACATTTAAGCTGAAAACCAATTATAATAATATTGAAAAAATTCAGGTAATTGATATTTTGGGAAGGGTACGTTTAGAAGAATCGTTACAAACAAAAGCTTTAAAATTTGGAAAACAGTTTGAAGTAAATACAATCAATTCAGGGCTTTATTTTGTAAGATTAGTGTCTGGTAATTTAAGCAAAATCATAAAAATGGTGGTAAATTAAACTACAAATAGCTTCTAAAAATGATTTTAAAGTAATATTTCTTAATTTGGCATTTATATCGCAATTTGAATGCTAAACTTTTAAGACTACAAAACCGTACAAGAATTCATTCAAATTTTGACTGAATACATTGAATAAGTACTAGAAAAAACCTCGAGTGTAAAACCTAATGTTCAAGTGGAATTAGTTTAGCTTCGCACGTCATCAAGCTATCTCTGAGAAGGTATGAGTGTAGAAGAAGCATCCAATTTAGCCACGATTGATTATCTAATGTTAAGTTAGTCCTACGAAAAATTTCGATAATTTAGTATGCTTTCAATGGGTAAAAACTGAGAAGTATCAGAAAATACATTCAAAAAGAAAGACTATTTTTCGAAAAACATTAATAATTTATGGTCTTAAAAAAACAGAGGTAGTAATTTACGAAAAGTAATAAAAAAGAGAAATTCAACCCAGTACAAATATTTCGAAATAAATTTTATTTTTTGTATTGGATTGAACAAACAATCAAAATTTTATTTAATACCAAAAGTAACCTTACTAATTCTTGTAAAGTTTAGGTTCTTGAAAAAATCAAAAAAATATCAGCAACATTAAAGATAAAATGTAACGAAAGAAAGGAGAATGTTCGCCGCAGCGACAAAATACAAACTATCAATAAGTTATATCATTCCAATTTGTCGATTAATATTTTCATTACACTTAATCGTGTATATGTCAATTTACTAAAATTACCAATAAAACATTGATTATAAAGTATTTAGGAATTAATATTTAACTTCAGAATACCGTATAAAGTAATTTATAAAAGTTCCTTACGCTTCAAAATTGACTCAAATAGTTTCAAATCGTGCTCACTATTAAATACAGAAAACGGAAAACGTAAAAATTGACCTTTACCAATAATTAGCAAAAATGCATCAGCCATGCGTTCGGCTGACTGAATACTATCCCATTTCATAACTCCGCCTTCTTTCTGATTTATTTTTACTAAAATCTGGCGGCTATCAATTTCATACATAAATTTATCAAACATTTGCTTGTTTTGATCCATCTGCGAGGCTGCATAAAACTGTACATACCAAAATAACACATAAAGCCCACCACCAACAACTGCTACCACCGGAATCCACCAATTTTTGTATGTTCCAGTAAAATGAAGAACTAATCCCAGCAAAAAAAATGCGGCTGGAATCAACAACCACTTCCATTCAGCGGTCATGTGACGCTTAAAAGAGATACTAACATATTGTTTGGGGTCTAAGGCAAATTTTTTAGTTTTTACTATCATCTTATTTTTGTTAAAATTAAGTTTCTAATCGGTGCTTGAATATCGGTCTAATTTTCGACACTTAACTTCTATCTCACATTCAATCAGATTTTATTCTTCATTTGAAAGCACAAAAATAGAAAAAGGCTCTGACAATTTTAGAGCCTTTCCTATTATTTTGTAATAAGTATGAATAATATTCTTGTGTAGAGCAATATCACCCTTCCCTAAACTGAATAGTATCAATCACATATTTGTTGGCATCAGCACGACGAACCAAGATATAAATCAAAAAATCTTTGTTTCGACTGCGGTAAGTGCCTACATTATATCGCAGGTCGGCGTTTGATGCTCCCTGATAGACATATTGAAATGTCAAGGGAGGGTTTTTCTGAAAGAATGACTTAAGAATCTGTTCTGCCTGTTGAGAGGAAATTTTTCGGAAATCAATTTTTTCTGAATCTATCACCAGTTCAACTTGCTGGTTTAGACAACTTGCCAACATTCGAGAATTCCCCCCTCTAAACGACATTCTAATTCTATCGGCCAATTCTTTGTCTTCTTTACTTACCTTAGAATCATCCTTTTTTGGACGAGTAGCACTTGTAAGAAAAATAAAAATGATTGCCGACATTAAGTATTTCATGGACTTCATAATCATTAAGTTTTGAGTATCTTTGTTAATTATTATTGTATAATAAAGTCTTTTGCACAAACTATGCCAAAAAGTGATTGAATGGATATGTTTTTATTTATGTCGCTTCTTTAAAAATGGTCCTAAAATCTTAGTTATTAAATTTCTAACCAAACATTGTATAGACACGCTTTGGCTCAAAAGTCATAGAAAAATTTCATTTTATGTCGAATCAATTATTAAATAAAACCCAAACTCTTCAAAAAATTCGTAGAATTGCTTATCAAGTATTTGAGGAAAATTTTGAGGAATCTTCTATAATTATCGCAGGAATTAATGGAGAAGGTTATACTTTCGCTGAAATTCTTGTACATGAACTCAGACAAATCTCAGAAATAGATGTGCGTATCGCACGAGTATCTTTTGATAAAACAGCAACAGAACAACCAGAGATAAATATTGAAAGTGAAGTAGATACTTTTCACAATAAAAACATCGTTTTATGTGATGACGTACTTAATACGGGAAAAACCTTGGCATTTAGTTTACGTCCATTTCTGAATATTCCCATTAAAAAATTACAGGTTGCAGTAATTGTTGACCGTAATCATCCAAATTTTCCAATAGCTGCCGATTACGTTGGTTATTCCTTATCGACAACACTCAATGAGCATATTCAGGTAGTTTTGAGCGATGAAGAAAAAACAGGAGTTTACATTTATTAAGAATTATTCTATGAACCAAATACAGCTTATAAAAGTATTAACAGTAATCGTATTAGGCATTTGGCTCGGAGCTTGCAATAGCTCAACTCAAGAGTATTCTCCAAAACCTCGTGGTTTCAATCGCATAGATTTGCCACAACATACCTACCAAACTCTACCTAATGAGTATCCATACTCTTTTGAATATTCAAAAGAAGCCATTATACAAATTGATACTTTCAAAAATGCTGAACCACATTGGATAATTGTTTATTATCCAAAACTAAATACTCGGATTCAGTTTACATATAAAAAAGTTAATAATGACCTCGGTAGCTTACAAAAAATGATGGGAGATGCTGCAAAACTAGCATTTAACCACGATAAAAAAGCGTATTCAATAACCGATAAACTATTGATAACTAAGAGCGGCAAAAAAGCAGTAATCTTTGAATTAGAGGGTGAAGTGCCAAGTCCATATCAGTTTTTTGTGACTGATAGCACTAAGCATTATCTCAGAGGGGCAGTATATTTAATGACAGCCACTGAAAACGATTCACTTAAACCCATAATCGATTATATGAAAGTCGATTCGAGACATATTCTCGAATCGCTTAAATGGCAATAAATTCCCATTTCTTAATAAGTTAGAATTTGAAATTCATTATATCTTCGGTCTTCGTACCAAATATTGAAGGCTTTTCAAGCTTTTAAACGAACGATTGGCAATATATAAAATTAACCTTCAAAGACTCATTCGTTTACAAAATCTTCATTAGTTCAAAGTATATATTATGACAGGGCAGACGTCTTTCATGATTATCATTTCGGCTTCTACTTTGATTTTTTTAATTACAAAAATTGACTTTTATAATTTCAATGTTCTTGAAATTCTTAACTTTAAAAAATACACTATTTTAATCTGTATGAGTTTAAATAGTTATTATGACTTAATTTTTAAGGAGTTATTATTATTCAAAAGTTCAGTTTTAAAAACAGTAAGAGATTGTGCTGCTGGACCAGCTTGCACGGTACCATCAAGCTTAAACTGTGAACCATGAGTTGGACAAAAGAAATCGTTAGTACCATTTCTATAATTAATGGTAGTTGCTTGATGCGTGCAATCCTTTGATAATGCTACAAAAACACCTTTAGCATTGGCTATGATTATTCCATCTACGTAAGCAAACTCGCCTTGGGTTTTCAATTTCGAAAAATTAGCATTCGTTAAATCAATTGTAAAATCAATTGTACCAGATGTGCTTCCAGTGACTCCTGAAGACACTCCATTCGTTCCTCCGCCATTTGTTCCTCCGCCAGTGGTTCCTTTAAGAGGAGCAGGTTCAGAACCATCTTTTGAACAAGAAGTTAGCACCGTACCTAAACAATAAAATGACATTAAAGCCGCACTACTCAATCCGAGTTGCTTCAAAAATTGTCCTCTATTTAATTGTGATGTTTCCATAAACCAAAAATAATTTTCAGATAAAATTTAAACTTCATTGAAATTATGGAATTCCTTTTTTAATGACTTTGTAAAAGAATTCTTATTGTTTATTTTTAAATACAAAAATAAGGATAGCAAAGTTTCGTAAATATAAAAAAACTTCAAAACAAAGGAAAGCAACGATAATACGTATAAAAATAAAACGCCTGTTAGCAAATTACTAACAGGCGTTTATGATTTTATTAATCGCAGCGACTTCGTGACCCTACGGGGAATCGAACCCCGGTTTAATCCGTGAAAGGGACTTGTCCTAACCGCTAGACGATAGGGCCGACTGGTTCCATTTATCGTCTACAATTAAAAATCGTTGTTCAAAAGTACAATAATATTTTCGAACTACAATAGCCTAAAATATTATACCCTTGCATAAAAAGAAAAATGCCTAATAATCGGAGATTATTAGGCATAAAATTCATCAAATCGCAGCGATTTAGTGACCCTACGGGGAATCGAACCCCGGTTTAATCCGTGAAAGGGACTTGTCCTAACCGCTAGACGATAGGGCCGGCTGGTTCCATTTATCGTCTGCGTAAGCGAATTGTGGTGCAAAAGTACGGCAAAAAACTTAACAGACAATAGCCCACTTCAAAAAAAAAACAAAATGCTCAAAGTTCTTACTAACATTATATCAAAAATAAGAAATATTACATTTAAAGATTAAAAAAGAAAATATTTTCGAATTTTACGAAAAACTTTGTCTGACTTTCGTAAATCCCCTTTCTCTTATCTATCTTTGAAAAAACTTAACACTTAAAATCATTCAGCGTCAAATGAGAAAGGTTTATTATTGTTTTTTCTTAATCTGCAGTTTTTTAAATTTATCGGCTCAAACCAAAACTCCCGACGAATTTTTAGGGTATACGCTCGGCACAAAGTTTAGCTTTCATCATCGTATAGTTGATTATGTGCGTCATGTAGCAGCACAAAACCCAAGCCAAGTAAAAACTGTTGATTATGGTATGACCTTTGAAGGTCGCCCACTTATGGTTGCTATCATTGCATCTCCCGAAAACTTAGTTAAGATTGAAGAGATTCGCACAAACAACCTAAAAAGTATAGGCCTTATGGAAGGCAAACCAACAGGCAAAGTACCTGCAATTGCATGGTTAAGCTACAATGTGCATGGCAATGAAGCCGTTAGTTCAGAGGCAGTTTTAAAAGTTTTGTATGAACTTCTTAATAAAAATAATGCCACCACACAAAATGTATTAAAAAATACGGTCGTCATACTCGACCCATGTATCAATCCTGACGGACGTGACCGTTATGCTCAATGGTACAACCGTGTAGCTAATCAAGGCGGAAACGCTGCTCCATTTGCCATCGAACACAACGAACCTTGGCCAGGAGGGCGTTTTTCTCATTATATCTTCGACCCAAACCGTGATTGGGCTTGGCAAACGCAAGAAATTACGCAACAACGTGTAAAACTTTACAACCAATGGATGCCACATCTTCACGCCGATTTTCACGAAATGGGCTATAACACACCGTACTATTTTCCGCCATCAGCTAAACCTTATCACGAAGATTTGAGCAAATGGCAACGTGAGTTTCAGCAAACTTTGGGTGAATTCAATAAAAAATATTTTGATAAAAATTACTGGCTATATTTCTCAAAAGAAAATTACGATTTACTTTATCCAAGCTATGGCGATACTTATCCATCCTACAATGGTGCAATCGGTATGACTTATGAGCAAGGTGGCGGCGGTCGTGCTGGCTTGGCAATTGCAAAAGACGACGGTGATACGCTTACACTTACGCAACGTATCTCACATCATTTTGCCACAAGTATGGGTTCTTTGGAGGCAATTTCAAGCCGTGCCGATAAAACTGTTGAGGAATTTACAAAGTTTTTTACTGAAAAAACTGCCAACGGCTACGGCACCTACAAATCATTTGTGATGAAAAGCAAAGGAGATGAAGCGAAGATTCAAGCCCTAACGAGCCTTTTGGATAAACTACAAATCAATTATGGTTATGCGGCAAAAGAATCTATGGTAACAGGTTTTGGTTATCAAAGTTTAAAGGATGAAAATTTAAAAGTCGAGGCTAATGACCTAATTATCAGCACCTTTCAACCAAAAGGAACATTTGTAAAGATTTTGTTTGAACCAAAAACAGCTTTAGAAGATTCAGTAACTTATGACCTAACTTCTTGGTCATTGGCCTACGCTTATGGATTAAAAGCTTTCGCAACCAAAGAAAAGTTGGCAATAGGCAGCTCACAGTTGTCAACCACAAAAAATGCCTCTTACGATGCGAAGCCTTATGCTTATGTAGCAGCATGGAAATCTTTTGAAGATGTGAAATTTTTATCAAAAATTTTGGCTGCAGGAATTAAAGTAAGATTTAATGAAAATCCGTTTGAAACTGCTGGTAGAAAATTTGATGCAGGCTCATTGATTATTACTCGAACCAATAATGAACGTTTGGGCGATAAATTTGACAAGACAATTCAGGACGCCGCTCTGGAATTTAATATCAATCTTTTAGGAACAACATCTGGAATGGTTTTGAGTGGAAATGACTTCGGTTCAGGTTCGGTCAATGTACTTAAAAATCCAAGAGTTGCTTTGATTGCTGGTGAAGGCGTTGTTTCGACAGCCTTTGGCGAGGTTTGGCATTTCTTTGAGCAGCAAATCAAATATCCTATTACGGTAATTGAAGGAAGTTCATTTACAAAAGTTCCGCTCGACCAACTCGATGTTATTGTTTTGGCTGATGGCAACTATGAAAAAATATTTGGTAATGGTGATGCATTAAAAAAATGGATACAAGGTGGAGGAAAAGTGATTGCCCTAGAAGGAGCAACTGGTTACTTTGCTGATAAAGATGGGTTTGCATTGAAACGTAAAAAAGACACCTTAGCAACCGATAAGGCTGAACTCAAAACTTATGGCACAAGAGAACGTGAAGGTATCATGGAGCAAATTCCAGGAGCGATTTTCAAGGTGGAAATTGACAAAACGCATCCGCTTGGCTATGGTACTGATGGAATTTATTACTCATTGGTGCGTGATGTTTATGCTTACGATTACTTGAAAGATGGCTGGAATGTAGGTTACATCAAAGAGAATAATCATGTGACGGGCTTTGCAGGAAAAATTGCGAAAGAAAAAATGAAAAATACGCTAACTTTCTGTGTGCAAGAAATCGGTCGTGGAAAAATCGTTTATATGGCAGATTCTCCTCTTTTCCGAGGTTTTTGGTATTCGGGAAAACTGATTTTTGGAAATGCTTTATTTACTGTGAATTAGACACAATATGCGAGATTGGATATACGAGATGAAAAAAGCTCATTTCTTGTATCTCGAATCTCGTATCTCCTATCTCAAATCTCGTATCTCAAATCTATAAAACTATGAACAATACTCGACGCTCATTTTTAAAAACAGTTCCATTGGCTATTGGTGGAGCTTCATTGACAAATTCATCTTATGCCGAACCAAAGAAAACTCCACAAGTGAGTAGCCGAATAAAACTCAGTGTATCGAGTTATTCATATTGGCATTTTAAGGGTGATAAATTTCCGATTGAAAAAGTAATCGACGAAGCTGCAAAATTAGGCTTAGATGGTATTGATGTTCTTCACCGACAAATGGCTGGAGAAGACAATGCTTATTTACAAAAACTAAAAAAGCACGCCTTTGTAAATGGAATTCCTATGACTTGTTTATCGATTCATCAAGGTTTTGTTTCGCCCGATAAAGCAGTTTTGAAAGAACACATTGACCATACAATACATTGTATCGAATTGGCCTACAAAATGGGCATTCCGTGTATGCGGTTGAATACAGGTCGATGGGGAACTATCAAATCCTTCGATGATTTTATGGCTAAACGTGGTATAGAACCTGCCATTGCTGGTTATACCGAAGATGAAGCTTTCAAGTGGTGCATTGATAGTATTCAGCAATGCCTGAAAAAAGCTGAAGAATGTGGAATTTTGTTGGCTCTCGAAAACCATTGGGGACTTGGCTCTACACCAGAAGGAATGCTTCGCATCAAAAATGCCATTGATTCGCCGTGGTTGGGGCTATTGATGGATACAGGCAATTTCTTGGAAAATCCTTATGATAAACTAGAGAAAATTGCTCCACAAACTAATTTCGTTCAAGCCAAAACCTATTATGGTGGCGGAGAATGGTACTCGCTCGATTTGGACTACAAACGTATTGTTGATATGCTGAAAAAAGTAAATTATCAAGGCTATATTTCGATTGAATTTGAAGGAAAAGAAGACCCAAAAACTGGCGTTCAAAAAAGCGTTGATTTGTTGAGAAGTGTCTTATAAAATACCTACTACTAATATTATAGAAAAAATATTGTGAATAGTGGCGTAGATGATACGCCACTATTTTGCGTCAACAAAAATGAAGAAAGCTTTAACAATTACCCTATTATTTTTTATTTCAAATTTTGCTTTTTCACAAACTATTCCTATAAACATAAGATTTATTGACATCAATAAAAATCCAATTATCGGTGCCAGTGTGAAGTTTTTCAACAGAAATGACAGTACAAAAATTTTGTATAATTTAACTGATACTTCGGGGATTGTGAAGTTCTTGACAACATTGGGTCAATATACAATCAAGGCAACTTCAATTGGCTACAAAAATTTTGAAAAAGGTGTTTCAATAAATACTAAAAACACTTCTTTTGAATTTGTGATGCAAGATGATGCGAAGGCTTTGGCAACCGTAACTGTTGTTGCACAAAAGCCTTTGGTGAGCCAAGAAGACGACAAAACGATTATTGACCCCGAACCAATAGCCAATTCTAGTACAAGTGCTTATGAAATCATCGAGAAAACACCTGGCCTTTTTCTCGACCAAGATGGCAACATATACATCAGTAGTACATCGCCCGCTACAGTTTACATCAATGGTCGAGAGCAAAAAATGAGTTCAAGCGATATTGCTACGATTTTGAAGACTTTACCGCCCAATAGTATCCAAAAAATTGAAATATTACGTACACCATCAGCAAAATTTGACGCCAGTAGTTCAGGTGGAATTGTGAATGTAATTTTGAAAAAAGGCGTAAAAATTGGCCGGAATGGTAGCCTTAATACAGGCATGAATCAAGGGCGTTTCGGCAATCAGCTCGTGGGTTTGAATCTTACAAATAATGATGGCAACAGAAGTTCGTATCTTAATGTAAATTATACCAATCGAAATTCTTATGACCAAATCGAAACCACTCGAAAACTTTCGAGTGAGAATGTTTTAGACCAAAAATCATATTCTACGACTCCAGCTCAGATTTTTTATAGTGGCTACGGTCTAAGTTTTGATGTTAATAAAAAATGGAATTTAAGCCTTGATGGAAGAGGAACTTTTAATACCAATAAATCCGATTCAGAAAACGAAAATATCATCAAGAATTTAAGCACAAATAGCGTATTCTCTAAAAATTTGAACAATGTGCAGAATAATTCCAAAGGCTTAGTTTTGAATCAAGGTTTATCAACCAAATATAAAATTGATTCAATTGGCTCAGAATTGACGAGTGATTTTTCGTATAATTATTTTTCAAATGGTACTACACAAAATTTCAATACGAAATTTATAATTCCTACTCAAGATGCGTTGGGCGGCAATGGAGATATTGAAACCCAAAGACAATCATTTGTTGGCCAAGTTGACTTGAAATACAAGACTTTACAGCAAATTACCTTAGAAACAGGAATAAAAAGCTCTAATTTGTTTTTTGGCAATGTAACCAAATATTTTACAAAAGTTGGTAGTCAACAAAGCATTGATTTTTCTCGAACTAACACTTTTGATTATCAAGAAATGATACATGCGGGGTATGTTCAAGCCTCAAAATCATTCAATAAAGTTTTAATAAAATTGGGTACACGCATTGAAAATACAAATATGTATGGGCATCAACGAATTCCGAGAGATACGACTTTCAAAATTAATCGAACTGATTTCTTTCCATACGTTTATGTTAGTAGAACAATTACGAAAATTGCAGGTTATGACCTTACGAGTTATCTTATTTATCGTCGGTCAATTACACGCCCTGTATATGATTACCTCAATCCATCGCCTAGATACATTGACCAATATTTGTATGAAGCAGGAAATCCAACATTAAAACCACAATTTACGCAAAACTTTGAAGCAAATATTAGCGTTGATAATCGGCCAATTTTTGCTTTTGGACGAAATTATACACAAGATATTTTCACAAATGTGATTTATCAAAACCCTTCAAATCCGAGTGTTGCGTATAGAACTTATGATAATTTGGGTAAAAATCAAGAAACCTATTTTAGAATATTGGGGGCAATTCCACCAGGAAAAACCTACTTTTTTGTTGTTGGAACGCAATATAATCGCAATAAATACGAGGGTTTTTATCAAAACAAACCTTTGACGTTTGACAAAGCAAGTTGGACATTTTTTACGTTTCATCAACTAAAAATCAATAAAAATTCTTCGTTTACGATGAATGGTTTTCTCCGTCTGAAAGGTCAATTACAGTTTTATGAATTAAGTAATTTTGGCAGTTTGAATTTAAGTTTCAATCGCTCGTTTATGGACAAAAAATTACTCTTGACTTTATCAGCTAATGATGTTTTTTTTACCAACAATAATCAATTTCTAATCAATCAAGGCTCTATATCGGCCAACGGTTTCCGAAAATCAGATACACGTCGATTGGGTTTTAATATTCGTTATAACTTTGGAATAAAGAAGAAAGAAAATCAAAACAACATGATGAATTTTGAAAATTTAGAAAATAATTCTAAGTAGTTAATAATCAATACATTACAAGCAATGAGCTACAATATTCAAGTGTATACAGCACAAACAATGATGGCTGAAATCGAAGCAGAATCGGAAGATTTTTTTGATAATGACAAAAACTTAATTCCGTTTACTGAAAAACAACTTATCAAATTAAGAGAGAATATTTTAAGGCATAACTTTGAAATTACGAAAGAAGATAAAAAGGGAGTTACCTTTAAAAACGACCAATTTGAGGGCATGAATGCCATTTTGACTTCAAATGCTCTTTACTTTCGTTCGAGTTATGATGATTCTTTTGAAATCGGAATGATTGCTTCTGAACTGACCGATTCTGACGAATTTGCTAAATATGACCCTCAAGCTGATGGCTGGGAAGTGCTGGGAGATTAATGTAAATCATCTGTGGTTCAAAAAGGATTTATATATAATTGGACGCATATTATGAAAATATTTATCTCGTTATATGTCACCAAAGTGTTTAACCTAGGATGGATATCACCCCAGTTATTCAATTAAATCTATTACGAATGATTTTTATACTATCAATCTAATGCCTTCGCTTTTTGCCTGGCAGTAAATGTTTTATGTTAAAAATTCATCAGGTTCATCTTGAAAAACTAATAGCGAGGCACTCAGATCCAACAGGAGCAGGAATACTCCTACGTTGAGTCTGAGCCAGCGATGAATATTAAAAAGTGGGTGTTTGAATTTGTTCAAAAGAACTTTTTCATCCATTTATTTCTTTATACAAATTTGGGTTCAAAATTGAACTTTCTGCCAAACTATTACTGAATTTTGCTCACCAATTTTTCTTTCATAGGCAATTATTAAATCATTTTCAAATGAAATAATGCTTGGATAACTACAATCTTCAAGATTTTTACTTAGATAGGTGGTTTGGGCATTTCCACTTAATTTACGAAGTGCAATAATTTTGAAATAATCATCACCTTGGTTTTTGATTTCGGCGTATGTTAAATAAGTTGTACCCGCTTTCGTAGTAATGATTTGCGGTGTACGCACTTTAGTAGAAATTTCGGCATTGATTATTTTACCAGTTGCCACATCACATACTTTAATTCCTGCAGCATTTTCTTTGCCTGTAAACCAAGTCATCCAAATACCTTTAGGGGTTGCAGTCGCCGAAGGCCCAGCATGTGGACAAGCATTTACTTGCCATTTGTCGGAATAAGCATTTCGAGATTCTGAAAAACTTGTTCCATTGTCATTGGAAAAAACATAACTCATGTCTCTTGAGCCATCATCGTATATATCTCGATAAAAAACATGTAACATGCCTTTCGAATCGGTAATTGCTTCAATTCTACAACATTCACAAGCTTGATTATCAATTACTTTTGGTTCACCAAAGCCTTTTTCTGCCGAAGTTTTGGCAAATTTTACACTTCTTCCCTTTGAAGTCAGTTTTTCGTCAAGCCAAACAACACCTATTTCACCATCGGCCAATCTAACGGTTCGACTAAATGAATGACTTTTACTTGGATTTCTATCCGACTGTACATAATCTGGAGTTGACCAATTTTTGCCATCTTTTGAATAAACGTACAATAAATCTGAGCCAAAGCGAGACGTTGGATTATCTTTTTTTAATTCAAAAGTTACAATCATACTTCCATCTTTTTTTATCGATAATCGTGGCATTCCTTCGGCATGCGTAGAGGCTGAATCTACAATAGGAACTTTGATTTTCTCACCAAACGTATAACCATCAAAAATGCTGTAAAAAAATGACACTTTTTTACTTATCTTTTCAGTTTCAACCCAACTCAAAACAATTTTTCCATCTGGCGTGGTGGTAAATGATGGTACTGCGGCATTATTTGCCGAGTTTGAAATAAAACCCTCTTCAATACTTTTAAAAAATGATAAAAATGGGATAAGCAAAATAATTAAGAAAAATTTCATGTTTTTGATAGGTTAAAGCACTTACCGAAATTCGGCAAGTGCTTCGGTGATTTATTTTTTTGATACAAAACTATACTGCAAGCCCAAAACAAAAGTACGAGGAGCTGCTGGCGTAAATGTAGTACGGTCAGTTACGGCATTTCCACGAGAGGCATTGGTTGCATAAAGAGCATCGGTCAAGTTCATTACATTCGTAAATAACTCGATACCTTTCCATTGGTAGCTCGCTCTGAAATTCAATAATTCATAACCTTTGTACTCAACTGTATTTACTTGGTTTTGATACCATTTACTCACGTGTTGCCACTCAATTGATGTACGAAAACCTTTTGCCCATTTAGGATAATAGCTAATTTCTGAATTCCAAATCCAACGTGGTGCAGATGGCATATCTTTGCCATTAACGTTTTTCAGAAGATCAGATGCTTTTTGGCTTAATGTAAATTCCACAAATCGGTGAATCGAATATGCTCCACCAAAACGGAAGAAAACTTCTTTCGATGGTTTGTAAGTGATTCCATATTCTAAACCTTTGTGAAGTGTTTTTCCTGCGGCTTGATAATCAGTAGAATTATCTGGTTGGCGAATATTCAATAATTCGTTCGTACCAGTCATTTGATAATAGGTAGCATCTACATAAATTTGGGCGGCACCCCGCTTGTTTTTCAAGAGCGATGCCCAACCCCCAATTTCGGCATTATTGAAAGTTGCAGGAATCAAATTGTAGTAAAACAAATCGCCATTGGCAGCAGGTGTTGGTCTTTTGCGGAAAATAGCTGTCAAACCAGAAGGAGCAAAACCTTTTGAATAGTTTGAATAAATGCCTTTTCCTTTACCCAAATCATAGGTGACACCAATCTTAGGAGTAGTTTTAGTATAAGTTTTTGAGCCACCAATACCTAAGCCTGTTGTTTTGTCGATGTCAAGATTATTAACAAAATCAAACGACATATTATCATAACGAAGACCTGCTGAAACTCTCAAATTTTTGATTGGTTCAAAATCGTACTGTATATAAGCGGCTGCATTACGAATATCAGCATTGTAGTTAGCAATCTGAATATCTGGACGTTCTTTAGTAATTGTATATTTTTCAACCGATTTTTTATCAGCACGTAACTGAGCTGCTAAGTCAATTTGATATGACCAATAATCATTTGGCGAGAAATCAACGGTTGTACCAATTGTAGCTTTTGAGTTTAAAAATTTGAATCTTTGCGAGTGTTGAGCAATTACGCCCAAACTTTTAAAGTCATTGGAATTAATTTCACCTCTTGCAGTGGCAGCTCCCGAAGTCCATCGAATACCATAACTTGGGTTTTGTCCGTGTTTATTATCACGAGCAAAAACTGTTACAAATGACTGCGAACCATTTGCCCAATCTTTTTCAAAAGTCAATCGAGTACGAAGTGAATACGCTTTTCTATAAGTAAAATCAGTTGTACTAATATACTTACGATTATAAAAAGCTACACTGTCAACACTTCCGCTGGTTTGAGAGTTATATTTTGCATAAGACAAAGTATAAATCAAACGGCTACTTGGTGTTAGTTGATACTCCAAACGTGCATATTGAGCATTTTTAGTATAATCCGAACTCGTCATCCAAGCATCTTTCTGTTCTGCTACCAAACCACCTAAATATATTCCAAACTTACCGATTGTTGCACCAGCTCCGTACTGAACTCTGCGAAAACCCCATTGGTCGGCTTGCACACCTATACGAGCGGTTGGAACTGCGGTTGGACGCTGTGAAATAAAATTGATTGCACCGCCTACCGCTTCTGGGCCATAAATTGAAGAAACTGGTCCTTTTACAACTTCTACCGAACTAACCGTAAACTGATTCATCTCAAGTAAAGAGTTGTGATTGAAAACTCCCATCGGACGAATCGGTACACCATCTTCCATGTATAAATAATACGCATTAGTTGTCATTGGTTGGCGAATCGACATTGAATGCTGTTCGTTATTCAAGTTTACCATCAAAACACCTGGCGTTTTATTGATTACCTCATAAATTGATGAAACCTTTGCTTCATCAATCATTTTTGGTGTAATCTTAGAAATTGCAATAGGAGTTTCGGTACGCAAACTTGCTTCACGATTACCTGTCACCACGATTTGTTGTAAATTTTCAACAGAGGGTTCAAGCGAAATTCTGATTTCTTGTTTATCCCTAATTGCAAATTCTTGTGTTTGAAAACCAATTGAGCTAACTGCAATTTTATTGGCTTTTTGTACATTTTTTAATTCAAAAGTTCCTGTAGAATTCGTAATTGTACCTTCTGTTGTTCCTAAAATTTTTATACTTGCCCCAACGACTGGCTCTTTAGTAGTGGCATCAAATATTTTACCTTTGATATTTTGTGCAAAAACAGCACTGCTACATAGCAAAAATGCAGCTATTAAACTATAAATTGTCTTCATAAGAATATTATCAAGCCGAGAAGCATTCAAATTGAATGATGCTTTCAACTTATTTAAAAATGTAAGAAAACCTTGAAGTCTGGTATTCCTTTTTTTGAATAAATGAGTAAGAATAAAGCGAACGCAGAACTTAGTAGTGCTTTCAAATAGTAGCACCAAATAAGTAGATTAGTTCAAATAAGTAGTCCATTGTCAATAATCGACAGTTCACAGTAATGTAAAACATTCCTTATCAATGTTTTATACAAAACCAATTGTCGATTTTTCAAATAAGCTACGTAATAAGAGAGAAATCAGCCCAAACAGGGAGGATGAAAAAGAGAAGCAGTGAGCGTAGAATAGTGGCTCGTCTTGTAAGAAAAATTGTTTTGAACGGTGAGAATCACACTTTCAAAAGTCTGAGAAAACACAAAGTTTTCGTGGTTGAAGGATTCTTCGAGAAGCTTCTTGAAACTTTGCTCTTGGCGGTCGGCTTCTTTGCTGGCTTTGTCTTCGGCAACTTTGTGGAGTTGTTTGGCCAAATAACATTTACCATTACATTGCAGCTCTGGCTTAAAGCGATTTTCGCAGAGGTTTTGAATGATATACTCTTTGTTCAATTCAAAATCAAGATAAACCACAGGCACTACCAGTATGCGTACACTGGTAAGCAAAAGCAGAAAAACTGCCAAGCCGCGTTTACTATTTGATATTAAATGCATGGTGCAAAGATAAATCACGATTTTGGTTGAACCAATGATTATCGTCATTTTTTTAAGGTACAAAGCAACACTTTATTCCCAAAAACCGTACCTATCAATAGTTTATCTCCAAAAACAGCCCCAACGCTCGACCCTGAAACTGGCTTTCCATCATTAAGATAAATGCTATCGAAGGTATAATACCCTTTTGATTGATAGTTGATTTTGATAATTTCCGAAGGCGAAGGTTTTGTACGGTCTTTTGAATGAGCCAAATAAGAAAGCAATTTTGGGTGACAGCCAACCCAAAGATTTCCGTATTCGTCAAGTTCGATATTATCGGCACCATTGATGGTTATTTCATCTGATTCGGTGAGTTTTCCTGTGGTCATATCTCTATCGAAAACTTTTATTTTTCGTCCAGAAGTGGTCGCTACAAACAGTTTTTTACCATCAAGACTCACGTTTATACCATTAGCATATAAAAATCCAGCAGCTACAATTTTTGCTCGTTGACCGTCATAATAACATACATTTCCCATCGGTATTTGTAACAAATCTTTTTTGCTTCGCCAGCTTGACAATTCTTCGTCATGGTCGTTGGTGAGATAAAATGTATTTTCACTCACCGCCACAATATCATTCGGACTCACAAACAGCGAACTTTTGATGCTTTCGAGATGCACAAGCGTAGAATCAGTAAATTGAAAAACCTCAACATAATTAGCATTTTTTCGGTGATTGATAACAAATAACCTTTTTGATCCATCAAGCGAGCGATATAAACTGATACCGTGCGGATGAAAATCAAAAGCGAGTTTTTCAGTCAGTTCAACTGGTTTTGGAGCGGTTTCATTGATATTTAATAGATAAATTGCTCCGTTTTGCGAAGCATTACTAAAATTATTTGATGAAATAAGTGCAATACCTTTGGCTTTATCAATCGTGATATCTTCTGCTCCTGTAAAACCACCAATTTCGCTTACGCTACCATTGAAATGCGGCTTGATTGTCGTGAATACACCTGCATTGTAGAGCGTTTTACCCATAAACACGATAAAGACCGCAAGGATTCCGAGCGATATTTTTTTCCAAATTTTCATAATTTAAGCTGTTAAATTTTGCTCGTAGGAACGTCCAAATTGGACGTTCCTACGAGCAAAATTCATTAAAATTAAATATCACAAATATTTACACCCTGTTTCAAAGAAGCCAATTTATCGGCACGAATAGGAAAGAATTCTTGGGCAACGAAGCCTTTAAAACCTGTTTCGGCAATGGCACTCATAATAGCCGGATAATAAATCTCTTGAGTTTCGTCAATTTCATGACGCCCTGGCACTCCACCAGTATGATAATGAGCAATATATTTATGATTATCACGTATTCGGCGAATGATGTCTCCCTCCATGATCTGCATGTGATAAATGTCGTATAGTATCTTAAAATTATCAGATTCAATATTTTTACAAAGTTCAACGCCCCAATCAGTGTGGTCGCACATATAATCTGGGTGGTCAACTCTACTATTGAGTAATTCCATTACGATTGTCACGTTTTTCTTCTCGGCATATTTCATAATTTTCTTCAATCCTATTGCAGCGTTTTTTAGGCCATCTTCATCGCTAAGTTTTTTCTCACGATTTCCCGAAAAACATATTAAATTCTTGAATCCTGCCTTCGATGTTTCATCAATCAAATATTTATACCATTCTTCCAAACCTTCGTGGTTTTCTTTTTTATTCCAGCCATTTGTTATGCCAAATTCTTTGCCGATTCCGGAAACCATCGCACAAGTAAGGTCGTATTTTTTTACGGTTTCAAACTCATCAACATTTAGCAATTCGATTGATTGTAAGCCTATATTTTTGGCTGCTCGACAAAGAGAATCAAGGTCGATAGAGTCGTAGCACCAACGACAAACTGAGTGATTGATACGTCCTTGGAGTGAGGCTCCCATGATATTATCGGCAGCCTCAAGGCGAGAAGCGACTGCTTCTGTCATAACAACTGAGGCGGTTGCTCCTTCTACAGTTTTTTTCATAGCATTTCGGTTAGATCTGTTGTTTTCTATCAGTATATTTTTTCCTCACAAAATAGGGCCTAGTGTGTAAATCAGTTGATTTGAATAGATGAGCAATTTAATGCAAAAAAATTAATTGTAAACTACTTACAATCAAAATAGCATTGAAATAGAATAAAAAACTTGGTTAAGGGTATTAGGATATGAAAGTTTACAAAACGTATATTTTATACATATCGACCAAAACAAATTAGCACAAAGGAGATGAAAAATTTAGCTTCCAAGGTAAGTAGGAAGCACAAATAAATGACTGCCAATGGAACATTTAGTATGAGTATTGTTTTGTAAAAAAGTCACATAAAAAACAGCACAATAAATCAAAAGCTTATGACGCTGTTTTTTGTCAAATTATCACTTCACAGTCAGTACCACACGTTGATAACGAGTCAGAGAAGGACTTCCGTTATCGCTTGCCTCTACAATTATGTGAAAGGTATCGCCACTTTTTAAACTATCGGCATTTTCGATGCTGATTTCGGCATTATTCTCATTTTGTTTGATAATTAGATTTGCTTTAGCTGATCCTACTTCTTTATATTGCCAAAACTTTATGCTTACCTTATCTTTATCAGGGTCAGAAAATTTGGGCTTCAAAGTAATTTGATGGAATTTATTAATTGATGAACGGGACACCGTCCGTCGTTTATTACTAATTGAAACTCTCGGAGCATGATTGGCTGATTTAAAATCTTTTATACACCAATCAGCACGAGCGGCAAAATCATTTTGAATTGCAGGAATCCAACGGGTTTGAGCAAAAGCATCATCTATTTTCTTTGTAAAAGGATTAAAATCGGCAGCAGCTTTGCCATCTTCCCATCGGCTTGGAGTTATAGTAGATTGTACCAAACGACCTCCCCAGCCGCCATCTTGGGGATTATCGAGATTATTCAAACCTATATCAACTAAGTGTAAGAAAGCAGGAGAATCGCCTTCTGAAATAAAATCATATTGCCCGAAACTTCCCCATTGGTTCTTTTTGGCTTTTTCCATACTGCTGTATATATCATCAATTTCGCCCTTTGGAGGATTTCCATCGCCATAACTATAATACATTTTGAGGAGTGGCCCATGATTATTTATTATTTCCCCCATAAATTTACCTTCTAAGTATTGGTGAAGTTCGGTTGGCACTGACCTTTTCCAAAAATAAGCAAAACTCCAAAACTGATTAGAATTATAATAAACCTTCATGTCTTTCCAGTTTGGCTCTATATATTTTTTGTAGGTAGCATCTTGGTCAAGTATGGCATAAATAATTGCTTTTTGACAAACTTTTTTATAAATTTTGTTCCATTGAAGAGTGTTTTTGTATTCATCTTCAATAGATTTCAATGCACGGGCAATCGTATTTGTTCCACCCCAAACCTGTAAATAGAGTGGTGTCAAATCCTCGTCAAGTAATTTGGCTTTTATAAAATCTGAGCCCTCGGTATCTTTTGTCATTTCACCCTAAAAATCTATATTTCCGATACGAATTTGATTTTTTAAATCCATCGGTTTCGGAAAATCGATTGAATGTTTAAGTAAATTCGGATATACTTTTCCATAAGCATCCACCAAATCGTAAATCCACTGTTCACCAGGCCAACGCAGTTCTGTTCGTTCGCCATACATTTTTTTTGTCATCTCCAATTCAGAGGTAAACTTGGTACCTTTTCCATCACCTTTATAGTGCCACTGAGAACTACTTATGATTAAACCTTCTAACCTAAATTCATTGGAAAATAACAAAAGTCTTATGAATGAATCTACGTCATCTAATTCGCCATCGGTCGTAACGATTGTGCGAGCCTTAGCGGTTTTAGAAACTTGCCCTAAAGCAGCACAATTTATAAGACAAACAAAAAAGATATAGAAATAAAATTTATTAAATTTCATGTTTTGGAATAATTGGAATAGTGTTAATAGATAAGTAAGTAATTGAGTACGCTTTTTGTATGACTCGGAGAAACAAATATATACCAAATAAATATTTTAATTGATGTGCAGTGCCTTTATTGTAATTTTGAATGATAAATTAAAGCGTTTGTCAAACATATTTCTTTTTTTGTTGAACGGTGGTATAATTTTAGATGTTATCATTCTAACAATTTTAAAGTTGAGTCTCATGAAAAAAGAATTTTTCCAACACATCTTCGACAAACATCAACAAGCTGAGCCAGTTCCTCCAACCAAAGAGATTGCAACATGGGCTTTACGCATTATTCGATTGTTATTTCCTGAGCAAACCAAAGAATATTTTCGTTCGGAAGAAGAAATTGAGATTCAGTTTAAAAACCTCGGATTGGATTTAAGAAACATTCTAATTTCAACTTATCAATGCAAAAATTGTAACCCCGAAAACGAAGCAAACGAATTTATCGAACAAATACCTGAAGTTTACCGTACATTAAAGACTGATATTAAAGCGATTATTGAAGGCGACCCGGCAGCCAAAAGTGAATTTGAGGTTGTGAGAGCATATCCTGGGTTCTTTGCAATAATGTTTTACAGAATCGCTCACGAATTGCACAAATTAGATATTCCATTACTACCAAGAATATTGACGGAATATGCACATTCGAAAACTGGAATCGATATTCATCCGGCCGCTCAAATCGATGAATATTTCTTTATTGACCACGGCACAGGAATTGTAATTGGTGAAAGTTGTATTATCGGTAAACACGTAAAACTTTATCAAGGTGTTACACTCGGTGCATTAAGTGTCGAGAAAAGTTTGGCAAATACCAAACGTCATCCAACCGTAGAAAATAACGTCGTTATATACTCAGGAGCCACTATTTTGGGAGGAAATACCGTGATTGGCGAACATTCAATCATCGGCGGAAACGTCTGGCTCACGAAATCAGTACCTTCATACTCAACGGTTTATCACAAACCTGAAATTAAGGTTGTGGAACGTGTAATGTAAAAAGTTTACAGTCAACAGTTTACAGTCAACAGTTTACACCCGACAGTTCACTATTATTGAGATTTTACATTATCAATTATTCATTTTACATTCTCCATTAAAAAAATGGCAACAATCATAGACCTTGTAGGAAATACTCCACTCGTTGAATTGACTAAACTCAATCCAAATCCAAACGTAAAGATTTACGGCAAACTCGAAGGCAATAATCCCGCGGGAAGTGTAAAAGACCGCCCTGCTTTGAATATGATTAGGAGTGCAGTTGAGCGTGGCGATATTAAACCTGGCATGAAACTTATCGAAGCAACAAGCGGAAATACCGGCATTGCATTAGCGATGATTGCCCGATTATTTAATTTAGAGATTGAACTCGTGATGCCCTCAAACTCAACTCGTGAGCGAACGCTGACGATGGAAGCCTTCGGTGCAAAGGTGATTTTGCTTGAAAATATTGAAAAATGTAGAGATTATGCCGAAGAACAAGCAAAAACAGATGAGTACTTTATGCTCGACCAATTTGCGAATCCTGACAATTATTTAGCTCATTACAAAACCACTGGCCCAGAAATATGGAGAGACACGAACCAAAAAGTAACGCATTTTGTGAGTTCGATGGGAACAACTGGTACAATCATGGGAACTTCGATGTTTTTGAAAGAAGTGAATCCCGATATTCAGATTGTGGGCTGTCAGCCAACCGAAGGTTCGTCAATTCCGGGCATTAGACGTTGGCCTGCAGCATATTTACCCAAAATATTTGATGCAAACAGAGTAGATAGAATAATGGATATTGACCAAAATGAAGCTACCGAAATGGCTCAAAAATTGGCCAAAACCGAAGGAATTTTTGCAGGAATGAGTTCAGGCGGAGGGGCCTCGGCAGCAATCAGATTAGCTCAAGAATTAGAATCTGGCGTAATTGTCTTCATCTGCTGCGATCGTGGCGATAGATATTTATCGAGTAATTTGTTTGGGTGATATGGAGAATAAAGATTTAATTTTTAAGACATAAGGTTCTAAATGTTTAGTAATTTTACATCATAATTTAAGATTTTGAAGACAAAACTTATATTATGGTGCAATTTAGAGTTAAAAAAAAATTGATTAAAATGATAATTAAAGCTACAATTCCTGACATTCCTGCACTAAATATATTAATTAATTCTGCTTACCGAGGAGAAACTTCAAAAAAAGGTTGGACCACTGAAGAACATTTACTCGGTGGAATCCGAACTGACGAAGAAAATCTTACCGAACTTCTTTTAAAAGAAAATGTAACTATTTTAAAATACACTGAACAAAATAAAATCATTGGTTCGGTTTATCTCGAAGAACAAGATAAAAAGTTGTATCTCGGTATGCTTACTGTTTCGCCCGAACTACAAGGTAGTGGTGTTGGCAAGAAATTAATGCAAGCTGCAGATAATTTTGCCCGAAATGCTCAGCTTAAAACAATTTCAATGACAGTGATTTCGGTAAGAAAAGAATTGATAGCATTTTACGAAAGAAGAGGTTATAAAAACACAGGTGAAACAAAGCCTTTCCCGATGACAGAGCCAAAGTTTGGTTTACCCAAACAACATTTAGAATTTATTGTAATGGAGAAAGAAATATCCCAATAATTCCCCTAATTTCTATTTTAATGAGCCAATTACGGTTTTTTGGGCTCGTTCAAATACATTATAAAATCATTTCAAATTCACCTACCTTGGAAGGAATAAATATTTTTTGTCTAAAAACTTATGTTATTTAGCTCTTTACTATTGTTTTTCAAAGAATATTGTACAAATTGTCAGTTTTTTTCGTATATTTACATACTTTTTTGGAAGCACCTCCCACTAATCAATATATTTTAGATATGCGTAAACTTCGTATTCTGTACGTAGCAAGTGAGATAAATCCCTTCCTGCAAGTTTCAGAAGTAGCTGATTTTCTTCGTAAACTTCCGCAAGCCATGCAAGAGAAAGGCATGGAGATCAGAATTTTAGTTCCTCGTTTTGGATCAATCAATGAGCGAAAAAATCGACTTCATGAAGTTGTACGACTATCAGGCATCAATATTACCGTTGGAGATGAGGAAAAACCTTTGATTATCAAGGTTGCTTCAATTCCTACTGCAAAATTACAGGTTTATTTTTTAGACAACGAAGACTATTTTAACAGAAAATACGTTTTCCTAGATAAAGAAGGAAGTTTTTATGACGACAATGACGAAAGAACTATTTTCTTTTGCAAAGGAGTTCTAGAAACAGTAAAAAAATTAGGTTGGGCACCGGATATTGTACATTGCACCGATTGGATGACAGCATTGATTCCGTTGTATTTAAAAACAACTTACAAAAACGACCCTGTTTTTAAAGATACAAAATCAGTATTCACCGTCTATAACAATACTTTTGAGCATAAATTCGATGAAAGCATCATCGAAAAAGCCAAATCAATGGATGTTTCTGATGAAAATTTAGCCAATTTACGCTCGGCTGACTTTGAAGGACTTATTAAGATAGGTTGTCAATATGCTGATGCAATTGTTAGAGCCAACGAGGAAACGAATGAAAAATTAAGTAAACTTTTGAATGAAATTGCAGCAAACACAATCGAAGCAAGTATCGAAGATGACAACGTTACGGAAACGTATTTTAACCTTTACACAGAACTTGTTCCTGAATAACATTTGGAAATATGTGAAGTTTTTACATCCTATATCAATGCGGAATTTAGCGGCAATGCTACTTTCCGCATTATTTTTCTCATGTCAAGACCCAATTGGTATAGTTATTGATACGCCCAGCACTGGTGGACAAATTACCACTGTTTTTACGGATACTTTGAAAGTAGCTACTTCAACGATTTTGTTTGATTCTACTTTTACCTCAGGTCAAGCTGATGCAGTTGTTGGACGCTACAAAGACCCAATTTTTGGTGAAGTTTCTGCTAAAACATTTGCTCAAATTACCCTTCCATTACTCAGTTCTGATGCTTTTACAGCATTGAAATTTCCTAAGGCAGACTCTGGATTAACTGTTTATGATTCTGTTTATGTATATATTACACATAATGGATTTACTTATGGAGACACAACAAAAAGCTATAACTTGGCATTACACCGCCTGACTCAAGATTTTGTAAGTACTAAAAGATATACAAAAGATGATGTTTTGGGTTATAATTCTACGCCCATGGCAAGTGGATCTTTTAAGTACGCTGATATCAAACGTGCCAACTCAACAGCACAGGATAGTCTTTTGAAATTCAAATTACCTAATACAATAGGTAAAGAATTATATGATTTGGTAAATACAGATACAGGTACTACAATCGAAAAATTTACAGCTGCTGTAAAAGGACTGGCTTTCGTATCAAATTCTACTAGCGAAAATGCTTATGGATTAGCAATTTCAGGTAGTTATATTCAATTGTATTATCACACTACCAATTCTACTGATAGAAAAAGTATTCCTTTGACTTTTTATTCTCAACGTTTTAGTCAAATTATTGGAAATAGAAATGGGACAGTTTTACAGAATTTAAAAACACTACAATCCATTTCGTCGAGTGCTACAAACAATCGTACTTACTTGCAGACAGGTATTGGCGTCTCACCAAAATTAACATTCCCTAATTTGACGTCTTTGCAGAAAAACGGAAATATTACTATAAATAAAGCTGAATTAATTTTTGAACCAGATTTAGACCAAATTTCAGGTAATTATAGGGTACCATCACAGGTAGCTTTAGTGCAACTCGAATCAACTAATCGTATCAAAAAAGCTAATGGCAGTTTAATTGATTTTGTTGCATTAGATGGACTTTCGGGTACACAATATGTAGCATCTTATAATTCGACATCCAATAATTATATTTTTAATTTTACCTCTTTCTTGCAGGATTTGGTTTCAAAAAAGAAGACAACTAATGGCATTGCCTTAGTCCCAAGTTTATTAAATACGACCAACGCTACCATTTCTGTTTATAATAGTAATGTAGCAAGAATGGTAATTAAGAATGTAAAACTCAATATTTATTATTCTACGAAGAAATAATAATCAGTATTTAAGAAAATCCCAGTTTGAAGTTTTCAAGCTGGGATTTTTGTTTTTCTGTAACAATAAACGACCATTTAATTTTTAATTAAAAACAGGTCAATTCTTTATGCTTATTCTATGTTTTATAAAAAAATAAATTTTCATTGCTGAGTGTTTTTTAAATATTTATAAGATATATACAGCTTCTTTGAATTATTTATTAAAGCCTTGTTTAAATAAAATATTGTCGATATGAACTTCTTTTTATGCTATATTTTTTATCTACATTTTAATTAGTATCTCACAAATAGCACTTTATGTTATTTTTCTTAGATATAGTATTACTTTTTCTGTAAATATTGCAATTATAATTTTTTAATTAAAAACAATCAATAATCAAACTAGATATGTGTGGAATTGTAGCTTATGTGGGCAGTCGTGAAGCAGCCCCACTTATTATTAAAGGACTAAAAAGATTAGAATATCGTGGGTATGACAGTGCTGGCATTGCTCTTTTGAATGGTGATGGACTAAAAATTTATAAAAAGAAAGGTAAGGTTTCGGAACTCGAAAATGAGATAAAAGATAAAACATTACTCGCCACAATAGGAATCGGCCATACTCGTTGGGCTACTCATGGCGAACCTAATGATGTAAATGCTCATCCGCATTATTCAAATAGTGGGCGTTTTGCTATTATTCATAATGGTATCATCGAAAACTATGGTTCTATCAAGCAAAGTTTGATAAATAAAGGATACACTTTTCAGAGCCAAACTGACACTGAAGTTTTGGTAAACTTTGTGGAAGATATTCAGAAAAACAAAAATTGTTCGCTCGAAGAAGCGGTAAGAATTGCCCTTCATGAAGTAGTTGGTGCGTATGCCATCGTGATTATGGATGCCGAAAATCCTACGCAACTAATTGCTGCACGAAAAGGCAGTCCGTTGGTAATTGGTGTGGGCGAAGATGAATATTTCTTTGCATCTGATGCTACTCCTATTATCGAATATACAAAAGAAGTAATTTATCTGGATGATTACGAAATTGCAATCGTGAAAGATAATGAATTGACTGTCAAGAACTTATCGAACGAAGAAATCGACCCGTATATTCAGACTGTTGAGTTAGAACTCGAAGCGATTGAAAAAGGTGGCTATGAGCATTTTATGCTAAAAGAGATTTTTGAACAACCTCGTTCGATTGCCGATTCAATGCGTGGACGTATCAATCCAGAAGATGCAACTTTACTTTTGGGTGGATTGGGCAGCTATCTAGATAAAATCGCTAAAACTAAACGTATTGTAATTGTGGCTTGTGGAACTTCGTGGCACGCTGGTTTAGTGGGGGAATATTTATTAGAAGAATTGGCACGAATCAATGTAGAAGTTGAATATGCTTCTGAATTTAGATATAGAAACCCAATTATCAAAGAGGGTGACATCGTGATTGCGATTTCACAATCGGGTGAAACTGCCGATACAATGGCGGCTTTAGAACTGGCAAAATCGAAAGGTGCGATTATTTTAGGGGTTTGCAATGTGGTTGGTTCGTCAATTGCACGTATCACTCATGCGGGAGTTTACACGCACGCTGGCTCAGAAATTGGTGTGGCAAGCACAAAGGCTTTTACGGCACAAGTAACGGTTTTGAGTTTGATTGCAATTGCAGTTGCTCAGAAAAAAGGCATCATCAGCAATGAACTTTTCCGTGAATTAATCTTTGGTTTAGATGCGATTCCTGCGAAAGTTGAGAAGATTTTGAAAAGTGCCGATAAAATAAAAGATATTGCCAAACTCTTTACATTTGCCTCAAACTTTATATTTTTAGGCCGTGGTTTAAACTTTCCTGTTGCCTTGGAAGGTGCTTTGAAACTAAAAGAAATTTCGTACATCCATGCCGAAGGCTACCCAGCGGCAGAAATGAAACACGGCCCAATTGCCTTGATTGACGAAGATATGCCTGTTGTATTTATTGCCATCAAAGATAGTTCTTATGAAAAAATTGTATCGAATATTCAAGAAGTGAAGGCTCGTAAAGGTCGAGTGATTGCGATTGTAACGGAAGGAGATACGCAAATTCCGAGCATGGTTGATTTTACGATTGAGGTTCCTAAAACCAACGAGTTATTTTCTCCGCTATTGACTTCAATTCCTTTACAATTGATTTCATATTATATTGCCGTAATGCGTGGTAGAAACGTTGATCAACCTCGCAATTTGGCAAAATCAGTTACGGTGGAGTAGAGTGAACCATCCTGAATTAAATCTCCACTGACCTTCAATGAGTTAGAATTAGATATTATCGGTGAGTCTTTCGACTCACCTTTTTTATTCCCGGTCACCACGAGTGGAATTCTTAGGTGTAAATCAAGGTGGTGAATTAGGGTGTTCGAATCGTGATTCAATATCACCTTGTTCAATAACGAGTCCAAGACCGACCTCCTTAATTTAGACGTCCAATTATGTGTTGTATTAAAAGTAGATGATAAATGTTCTATGGTTTTATACCAAGAATCTTGTTGTCCAAAAGTTTTTAATGTATCCTTTAAGTTTTCAATCTCAATATTAACATCCCTGTATTTCTTGTCTAACTGTTTCTTCAAACTCTGATATACATCCTCAGAAGTCAATTCACCCATTATTCTTTTCCTTTCAATAGATACTATCCCATCAGTTATTTTTTTCAACTCGAGTTCTTTTGTTTCGAGTATTGATTTAAACTTCCCTCTTTGTTTACTAACTAAGGATGATATGGAAGTCTTTTCTGAAATAGAGGTTTTCAACTCCTCTTTCAACCGAATAGTATTAGTCATCAGACTTGTAATTGTGTCCCAGAGAAATTCCTCTGTCTTAGGAATGTTAACACATCTTTTCATCGAACAAGATTTATCATCTGACTGTGACTTGTTAAACTTTCTTTCGGAAAGTGGACAATAGTAATGATAAACTGACTGTAAAGGTTTAACTCTTCCCCCAATAGGTGAACCACAAGAACAATACAGAAAATCTCGAAACAAATACTCGTGAGTGGTACGATTCAGTTGTCCCTTTCGAGATAATGTCCGTGTTCTCCTTTCCTGTACAATTTCAAATAATTTAAATGGAATAATGGATGGTATTTCGTTACGAATTGTAATACCAGTTTTCTTATCGTGAAATTCATCAATCCCGATATAGGTGTCATTCCTCAACATTAATTGTAATGTCCCCAATGACCAGAACTCATTACCCCTCCTAGTCTTAACTCCCTCTGATTCAAGTTGTTCCTTTATTTTTTTAACATTTATTCCATCTGAATACATCTTGTAAACTAACCGAACAAAAACACTCTCAAATTCATCCACCACTAAACGAGAACCTTTCTGTTCCTTTTCGATTCGATAACCAAACGGTGGGTCACCTCCTCGAAAATAGTTTTGTTTCACCTTTTCCATTTTACCAAGTCGAGAACGTTCTGAACGTATTTTATTATCATATTGACTCACTTCGGATAAAATACCAAGTATAAGATTTTCCATCGTACCAGTTGTATCATACCTTCCCGTGGATGTATAGAGAATAACCCCATTATCAACCATTTTTTTTCTAATAAAATACCAAGTGTGACCTCTACTTATTCTATCCGTATTATACACGTATAGATTTTTTACAACTCCCTCATCCATCAATCTCAAAAGATTTATCATCACTGGTCTATTATCTAAGGTATCTTTACTTGATGACGTACCACCTTCGTTATGCACAACATATTTCATTTTTAGTTTCTTAGAAAGTTCAATTCCTTGTTGTTTCTGAGTAATCAAACTAGTTCCATCTTCCTCTTGAGAAGAGGTACTAACACGAGTCAAAATATGTAGAGTTTCCATCCTTATAATTTTAGAACTTGAACCTATGAAATTATTCCGTTAATCCGGAATGAATTAATACAACACATAATTGGACGTCTAAATTAAGGAGGTCGGTCTTGGACTCGTTATTGAACAAGGTGATATTGAATCACGATTCGAACACCCTAATTCACCACCTTGATTTACACCT
>Ga0247831_1001606_pt1 | contig 41442 bp, 33 predicted proteins | sample LaCruzMarch2015__9_FD_192406 | JGI IMG/M metagenome (GOLD analysis project Ga0247831, IMG submission 192406) | Freshwater microbial communities from meromictic Lake La Cruz, Castile-La Mancha, Spain - LaCruzMarch2015_1m | ecosystem: Environmental > Aquatic > Freshwater > Lake | place: Spain...
GAGCCTGAAAAACCACCATCAAAATACAAGCAAGGGATTCTTTTCTAAAAAAGCAATTATTAAAACCCAATTGCTTATTTTTATTGAGAAAATTATTTCACTAAAAAACGTTTAGGACGGCATTGATTAAATTTAATTAATTCGTAAAAATAATTTCAAAATTAATTTCAAAAACAAATAGTCCGAAACTCTTTAATTAATGAGCTTCAACATCTCCACTTTCCTGAGGAATCACAGCACCTTTTCTAATTTCTGTATGTCTGATTTCGCCTCCAGTTACTCCAGTTTGTTGTGCAAATACAAGGACCACAAATCCATAAGCAAAAATGGCATAACCAAGCCAAAGAGAAAACGATTTTCGTTTTAGATTTGCCCAAAGGCCTAATAAAGAAAGGCCTCCTAAAATATACGATAGTATGGCAAAAGTTTCAGCCACTTCTTCGTGTTCGTGAATGATATCGTGCGTAATTCCTTCGAGATTCTCTACTATTTCTTCAGCGCCTTCTCCGGTAAAAAACGCTGGCACTGTTGCAATTGCTCCTAATATCAATATTAAATAACCAACTCTTTGAACAATTTCAGAGCGAACTATAATATTTACAAAAAGCACTAATAAGCCAACAATGGGAATTATTATTGGAAGGTGATTGAATAGTAAATGTAAATGGGCGTCGTTCATAGTAATTTAAGTTTAAATGCAAATTAATTTGTAAATATAAAATTTTAGCCTAATACAGCCACTCCTATTAATTTTCCAATTCCGAAAGTTATACCTGCAGCAACTAATCCAAATAAAACCTGACGAAATCCAGAAAACCAGACGCTTTTTCCTGTAAATAAAGTAATGGAAGCTCCAATTAAAAAGAGGCCTATTGCACTCAAAAATGTACTTAAAAGAATTGCCTTAAATCCTACTAAAAAGAAAAAAGGAATAACAGGAATTATAGCTCCAACGCTAAATAATAAAAATGAAGTTACTGCCGCTTCCATTGCCGAACCTTGCAAATCTTCTTTATTAATACCAAGTTCTTCTTTAATTAAAATTTCATGTGCATTTTCAATATTGCTCATTATCTGTTTGGCCATGCTCTTGGCTTGCGCTTCTGGAATGCCTTTGGAAATATAAATCAATGCCAATTCTTTTTCTTCTCCATCAGGATTGTGTTCCAATTCTTCCATTTCTAATTGCATTTGATTTTCATAAAGCTCCTGAGAACTTTTTACAGAAATCCATTCTCCCAATGCCATAGACAAAGCACCTGCTAATAAACCAGCTACACCAGCTAACAAAACTTCACTTTGACCGCTAGTTGCGCCGGCAATTCCCATTACTAAACTGAAGTTAGAAACCAAACCATCATTTCCACCCAAAACAGCAGCTCTTAACGCATTTCCCCCAACAGAACGGTGTCTTTTTTCGAATCTGGCTAAGTTTGAACCTGATACATTTTGATTGTTGTTTAAAATGTTTTTCAGAATGGTGACATGCGCCGTATCAGAAATAGAAGCTGCTGAATTTGTACTTTTCCTTGCATTTACTACTGAACTGGCAATACTTTTTTCGGTATCTAAAAGCACACCCAACACATAATCATAACCCAAAACACTTCCTATAAATTTTAATATTTTTGCTCGGTTAGATGGTCCTGGTAACAAAGAAATATCTATTTTATTTTTTTGCATAAAAATGAGCGCATGACTATTTTCAATTTCACTCATTTGCCTAAAAATATTGGCTACATTTTCGTCTTTTTCATGCTTGGCTAATAAATCGTACAAAAAACCAGCGTCAACTTCAGTTTGAATATTTTTTAAATTCATATGGCTAATAAAATTAATTTATGTAATAAAATTGAAACATAAATGTTCTCAAAGTTAAAGATTTAATTTTCTACAAAGCTTATAATATTAAGAATAGTAAATGACAGAGGGGCATTTTAAATAGTATATTTGATGTATCATGAAGCAAATACTTTTTATCCTCTTAATTCTCTCTTTTATAGCTTGTAATAAAAAAGAAGAAACCACAAAACCAACTAAATCTTCCATTTCTGAATCAATATACGCTTCTGGAACTGTAAAAAGTAAAAATCAATACCAAGCATTTGCAACAGTAAGTGGAATAATAGAAGAAGTCTTCGTGAGCGAAGGAGACTCTTTACAAGTTGGTACGGTAATATTAAAAATCTCAAACAAAGCACAACAGTTAAATTTAGAGAATGCGGAATTGGCTGCTAACTTTTCTGACATTACTGCAAACCAAGGCAAATTAAACGATGCAAAACAGCTCGTTGAGCTTTCTAAAAGAAAATTAAAAAGCGATTCCTTACTTTTTACACGCCAACAATCATTATGGAATCAAAAAATAGGTTCCAAAGTAGAGTTAGAACAAAGGGAACTTGCATTTCAAAATTCCTCTTCCAATTATTATTCTGCTGTCGTAAAATACAACGACCTAAAACGTCAAATAGAATTTAATGCGGCTCAATCAAAAAAAAATGTAAATATTTCAAGCAAAATTGAGGATGATTATACAGTAAAAAGCGAAATAAATGGCAAACTTTATAGCTTAACCAAATCGAAAGGAGATTTAATTACTCCTCAAATACCTTTAGCAGTAATTGGAGATGCCAAAAAATTCATCATAGAATTGCAAGTAGATGAATATGATATTTTATCTATTAAAAAAGGTTTAATCGTAATGGTTACTTTAGATAGTTATAAAGACAAAGTATTTAAAGCAGTGATTACCAAAATTGATCCTATTATGAACGAAAGAACAAAAACATTTTTAGTGGAAGCTGAATTTACAAAAGCTCCAGAAGTATTATATCCAAATATTAGTTTAGAAGCCAATATTATTATTCAAACTAAAGAGAATGCATTGTTAATTCCACGAAATTATTTATTACCCAACAATAAAGTAATAAATGCGAATGGAGATACATTAGCAATTAAAACGGGATTGAAAGATTATCAAAAAATTGAGGTTATTTCTGGACTTACAGAAAAAGATGAATTGATAAAACCTGTGAAATGAAATTTAAATTAATTGCAAGTGTTTCAAAATCATTATTGTTAGCGCGTTGGAAACAAACCTTGGTAGCAGCCATTGGCGTTACATTTAGCATTACCATGTTTATTGGTTTGTTGAGTTTTATGTCTGGCTTAAATGATTTATTGGATGGATTAGTAGTGAACAGAACGCCACACATCAGGTTATACAACGAAATTTTGCCTTCCAAAAAACAACCTATTGATAAATCTGTAGATTACAATACTTCTTACAATTTTATTAGGTCAATAAAACCCAAAAATAAATTGTTAGAAATTTATAATAATGCGGCCGTAATTAAAACCCTACAAAGCGATAATAGGGTTTTAGGTATTGCTCCAAAAATTATTGCACAAGTATTTTACAATGTTGGAACGATAGACCTTACAGGAATAATAAATGGAATTGATGTAGAGGAAGAAAACAGGTTATTTCTTTTTAAAGATTATGTAGTAGAAGGAAATTATATCGATTTAAAAAATACGCCCAATAGTATTGTTTTGGGAAAAGGAGTTGCTGAAAAAATGCTCACAAACATTGGTGACATTATTCAAATTACAACTTCAAAAGGTGAACGCTTACAATTAAAAGTAGTTGGTTTTTTTCAATCTGGATTGCAAGATATTGATAAGGTACAAAGCTACACTTCCATTGCTACTGCTCAAAAATTATTAGGTGAATCGAATTCCTATATTACAGATATTCAAATTAAATTAAAAGACATTGTCCTTGCTCCTGCCCTAGCCAAAGAATATGCTGCTTTGTTTGAATTGGACGCCATTGATATTCAAACTGCTAATTCGCAATTCGAAACTGGAAGTTCAGTTCGTACATTAATTTCTTATGCAGTTGGAATTACGCTGTTAATTGTTGCTGGTTTTGGTATTTACAACATTTTAAATATGATGATTTATGAAAAAATGGATTCTATAGCAATATTAAAAGCTACTGGATTTTCGGGTGGAGATGTAAACAAAATTTTTATAACAATAGCGCTTAGTATAGGGATTTTTGGCGGATTATTAGGCTTAATTTTCGGATTTGGGCTTTCAGCTTTAATAGACCAAATTCCCTTTAATACAGCAGCACTTCCAACAGTAAAAACTTACCCAATTAATTACAACCCTAAATTTTACATGGTAGGTGGAATATTTTCAATTATTACTACCTATTTCGCAGGCTATTTACCATCAAGAAAGGCAAGTAAAATTGATCCAGTAATTATTATCAGGGGAAAATAAAATGGAAAAATCAATTCTTGAATGCATTAAAATCAATAAATACTTTTACGACCCTGTAAAAATTCAGGTCTTAAAAGAGGTAGATATTAGCATTAAAAAATCTGAATTTGTTTCCATCACAGGAAAATCTGGTTGCGGAAAATCTACTTTGCTCTACATCTTATCTACCATGGATACCGATTATGAAGGAAAGCTTTTGATTGATGGTGTGGAAATGAAAGGCAAAAAAGAACAGGAATTAGCAAGTGTGCGAAACGAAAAAATAGGTTTTGTTTTCCAATTTCATTATTTATTAAATGAATTTTCGGTAATTAAAAATGTAATGCTTCCAGGTCTTAAATTAGCTAAACTATCAGAAAAAGAAGTGGAAGCAAATGCTTACGAAAAACTGAAAATTTTAGGCATTGAAAGTAAAGCACTAAAAAAACCGAACCAGCTTTCAGGTGGACAAAAGCAACGAGTTGCCATTGCACGTGCATTAATTAATAATCCAATTATCATTATGGGCGATGAGCCTACAGGAAATTTAGATAAAAAGAATTCCGAAATTGTTTTTAATATCTTTAAAGAATTAGCCGAAGTCTATCATCAATCGTTGCTAATTGTAACCCACGATAACGAATTTGCTGCTAGAACACATCGTATCATTGAAATGGAAGACGGGAGAGTGATTACGCCTAAAGCGTAAAAAAAAACTATGCTAAAACAATCTATTTCCTTTTCTCTAATTCATCACGAATTCTACCAGCCCGTTCGTAAGCTTCATCTTCAATGGCAGTCCTTAACATATCTTTTAATTCGTCTTTCGATTTCCTTGTGAGTTCGTCTCCTCCTTCAGTTTTAACTACAGAAGAAGTTGCAGCATTCGCCGCTAAAGATGTATCTGATTCTGTTCCAGCTTCATCATCTATTAATATTCCAGCCGAACTCAAAATAAACTCATAAGTATATACCGGGCACTTGAATCGCACTGCTAAAGCTATTGCATCACTAGTTCTTGCATCAACTTCTATATCGTTGGCACCATCTTGCTGACATATCAATTTAGCATAAAAGATTCCTTCAACCAGGTTGTAAATAATAACTTCATTCACTTTTATAGAGAAAGACTCTGCAAAAGTTTTGAATAAATCGTGCGTTAAAGGACGCGTAGGTGCCATCTTTTCTAGCTCAATTGCTATTGCTTGTGCTTCAAACCCACCAATAATTATTGGTAATCGTCTTTTGCCGCCACTTTCACCTAAGACTAATGCGTAAGCTCCACTTTGAGTTTGACTGTATGACAAGCCAGAAATTTCAAGTTTTATCTTCTTCATAAATTGCTGAATGAAAGTACAAAACTTTCTGCAATATTAACAAATTGAAATTAAGAATTTTGAGCTTTAAATTGTTTAAAAGCGGCTGTTAACTTTGGAACAATTTCAAAAGCGTCGCCAACAACCCCATAATCAGCTGCTTTAAAGAAAGGAGCCTCTGCATCTTTGTTCACCACTACTATTACTTTAGAACCATTTACACCTGCTAAATGCTGAATAGCTCCAGAAATACCAACAGCAATATATAAGTTTGGTCTTATTGCTATACCAGTTTGTCCTACGTGTTCATGGTGAGGTCTCCAACCTATATCAGAAACAGGACGGGAACAAGCAGTAGCAGCACCAATTGTTTTAGCTAATTCTTCAATCATTCCCCAATTTTCGGGACCTTTCATGCCTCTTCCGGCAGAAACTACAAGTTCAGCTTCTGGTAAATTAATTTCACCTGAAGTATCATGTGTTTTAGTTTCTATTTTTAATAACGAAATTGTTTCATCAACGCCGCCCAGAAAACTTTCAACTTCACAAGTTACTTGCTTTTGAATTGGTGGAACCGAATTAGGCAATAATGAAATTATCTTCTTCTCAGTTTTAATTGAGTATTCAGCTATTGCTTTGCCAGAAAACACATTTTTCTTAATTGAAAAACCATCAGAAACAGATGGAAGAGAAATTGTCCCTGAAACTAGGCCTGCTTTCAAAATGGCTGAAATTCTTGGTGCAACAGCTTTTCCTGTGGCATCATGACTTAAAATAATTACTGAAGCTCCTGTTTTTTCAGCAGCATTCATAATTAGTTGTGAATAAATCTGAGCATCAAAGGCATTTAAATTTGCATGGTTTGCATGCAATACTTTAGCTACACCATAGCTACCTGCAATTTGTAATGCTTCTGCAGCAGCAGTTCCTGTAGCTAAGAGCGTTACATTAGTATTTAACAATGCAGCCACTTGAGCTCCATAAGAAATCGCTTCAATTGCGTTCTTTTTTAAAATTCCTTTTGAGGTTTGTGCAAATACGAGTACTGACATAATTAAATAACTTTTGCTTCTGAATGTAACAATTGAACGAGTTCGTCCATATTTTCTGGATTGATAAGCTTTACAGCTGATTTTGGTGCCGGTAACTCAAAAGACTTTACACTTACCAAATTATTAGATTGTCCAGCAACAACTTCAATTGTTTTAGTTCTTGCAGCCATAATACCACGCATATTCGGGATTCTTGCTTCTGCCATTCCTTTCGCAGCGCTTAACACCAATGGCATTTTTGAAGTAATAACTTCTACTCCACCCTCAATATCAATTTCAACAACAGCATGATCAGCTACAATTTCCAACTTAGTAGCCAACGATACAAATGGTAAATTTAATAAACCTGCTATCATTCCTCCCACTTCTGAACCATTATAATCAATGGTTTCTTTACCAGCTAAAATAATGTTGAAATTTTTACTTTTAGCGTAAGTCGCAATTGCTGACGCAGTTTCAAAAGAATCAACCGCATCTAAATCAACTCTTACTGCATTATCAGCACCAATTGCCAAAGCCTTTCTAATTATTGGTTCTACAGAAGCATTACCTACAGTTATTACTGTAACACTTCCGCCTAAAGTCTCCTTTAACTCTAAAGCTCTTACCAATGCATACCATTCATCATAAGGGTTTACAATGAAAGTAACTTTATCATCGTTAAATTTAGAATTATTTTCTATAAAACTGATTTTTGTGGTTGTATCAGGAACCTGACTAATACATACAAGTATATCCATAAATCTGCTTGTTTTTGGGCGTGCAAATGTATTGAAAATAACAGCTCATTTATCAGTTTTGTTGCTGATTATAGAAAAATTATTATCTATTTGATTATCATATTATTAACAAATTAATAAAAGAAAATTTCATAAATTGAACTTTACAACTATTAGCTGCATATTGCGGGCAAATTTCTTAAAATGAAAATTATTCTTCCATTGTCGCTAGCGCTATTTCCATCCATTTTATTTGGACAAATGAACCAAAACGAACCAAATAAATCTGTTTTACTCACAGAGCCTGCCGTTTTCTCAACATTCGAAAACAAAAACAATATTAAATCAGAAACTCCAACTGAAAACGAAGCAATAACTGAGAAAAAGAAGGTAATTAAAAGTACTCAACTGAATAAGTCTACAAATCAAACTTTGATTCCAAGCAATTACAACAATCAAAGCAACGTGAATAATGTTTCCAATCAAATTAGCAATACAAATTATTCTGAAATTACTTGGTTTAATAAATATACAAGCACAAGGAATGCATATTTAAAAAATGATGGCAAAATTGATGAAGCTGAGAATAAAGAATTGAACCAAGTTTGCGAGCAAAGTAAAAACTTCATACCATCTACTTTTTACAATAACTACATATTACTCAAACAAAATAGAAACAACAATTCTTCCTTACAATATCTAAAAAATGCACAGCAAATTGACCCGCAAAATTCTCTTTTAATAACAGAAGCAGCTTGGTTGGCTGAAAGAAGTGGAAATTTAAATATTAGAAACCAGGCCATTTCTCAATTAAATAAAACAGGAGGAATGTCAGAACTAAGTAAGTTGAATGCAGCATTAATCTTAAGTGCTATTCCCGAAAACAGCTTACTAATTACAAATGGAGAATTTGATACGTATCCTTTGTGGTTTGCCATTGAAAATAAAAACATTTATGTGGTTTCTTTGGCTATGATTGCTGATAAATCCTGGCTTACAAAACAATTAAAATCATGGAATTCTTCTATAACAATTCCAAAAGGTAATATTGATGAAAATGATTTATTTGAAATAGTACTTTCAGGTGAAAAGCCAGTTTACACAACTTTATCATTAAGAAAATCAATAATTAATAAATGGTCTTCTAATTTGTTCGTGTGTGGAAATTTCACTTGTTTATCAAGCCTTACAATAAACAATATTGATAAACTTAAAAGTTTCTATTTTAATAATCCTCTTTTTGAACAATTGATTTCAAAAAGTTCTTGGCAATCTGACACTTACGCCCCTTCACTTATCAACTTTTTGCCGGGTATTAAAGTTTTACAACAAAGCAATCAACTTAGTAATCTCGAAAAACAAAAGCTATTGCAAATTGAAGATAAAATAAAATTTTTCACTTCTAATTTATCTAACAAATGAGCATGCCAGCCTTACAACCATTGTCAGACGAGGCATTAATGGAGCGCATCATACAACTCGACCAGCATGCTTTTTCTCTGCTTTACGACAGATATAGTGGAAAATTATTGTCCTATTTTAAAAGAATGCTTTGGAACAATCACGATTTAGCTGAGGATTGCTTACAAGAACTATTTATGAAAATTGCTAGACAACCTGAATTGTTTGATGTTTCAAGATCTTTTCGTCCTTGGGTTTACACCGTAGCTAATAATTTATGCAAAATGGAATACCGTAAAAATAGTACAAGAGGTACTAAAATATCATTAGATAAAACAGCTGAATTGGCTGATAATCATGTAAAAATTACAGAAAAAATTGACCGAAAGGATTTTATTCACAAGCTAAAAGAAGTCTTATTAACCATCAATGAACCTCACAGAAGTACATTTATGATGAGGTATTTTGATGAACTTTCTTTAAAAGAAATAAGCGCCATTTTTGAGTGTAGCGAAGGAACAGTAAAGAGCAGACTGTTCTACACTTTGAGAAAAATTGCAACCAAACTTCCACAATTTAAATACGCGTAATCATGAAAAATAATTCATTCCTTATAGAAAACTTCGAAGAAATTTTAATTCAAAAATCTTTTGAAGATTTAAATGATGCAGAAAAAGAACAACTCAAGATTGAAAAAATATCCAAACAAGAATATGATTCTATGAGGGAAATGTTTCTTCAAATGCAGGAAATTGAAAAAAGCGAAGAAATTCCCGATCATTCAATTAAAGACAGATTGATGGCTGAATTTGCAACACCTCAAAAGGTTATTACCAAGAACAAAATCATTTCTATCAATAGGTGGTTTTATCTTGGAATTGCAGCTTCTTTAACCTTAGCCTTTGTTCTATTTTACAAACTTTCTGATAATGTGAATAGGATTGATGAAAAACAAGTGGTTCAAAGTATTGAAAATGAGAATTTAACCAATAATAAAACACAGCCAGAATTGAAAAATATAAATGATGTTTTTGAGGTATACACTGAAGTAAAAGCAGACACATTGATTACTAGGACTAAACTTTCTGAAATAGAACAAAGTAGTTTAGAAAAAGAACAACTAGATGTGCCTTCTCCAATTTCTAAAGAAACAGAAAGCGCTGGAAAAGCTGAAGACAACAGTCCACAAATTTCGAAAGCTGCAGCAGTTCCTCAAAATAAAGATATGAATTTTGAGGAGGGGTATAGAACTGTTGAATCTACATCAGTTGGTAAAATGAAACAAGTTACAGGAATAAGCTTAGCAGAAATTTCACACATACAAGATTTTACTGTTGAAATTTATTAATTAGCATTTTCACAACTTTACATATCAATTAAAATAGTATTGTTAATATTTTTAATAATTCTATAACACTTATATAATAATATATCCGTATTTTTGTTAAATAAATAACAAAGAAATGGTTCAACAACACTTTCCTGTTCCAGAAATGGGTGATGAACTCAATCCATTTTTCCAATCGGCTTTTTCAGTTACCGCAGTAATTTTCGGTTTTCAAGATAAACGTATCAAAGTACTCTTAGTAAAACGTTCGCGCGAACCTTTTATAAATCAGTTTGCATTGCCTGCTGGACTGGTTTATCCAAATGTTATGATTGAAGACCGCATTAATGGTATTATTCAACAGGTAACTGGGACTTCGCATTTTTATAAAAAGCAAATAAGGGCATTTGCAGACCCAACTAGACATCCTATGGGCCGAGTAATCAGCATTGGATATTATTGTTTTGTAAATGTGAATGATTGTAAACTCAATTCAAAAGACAACATACATACTTCAAGCTGGTGCGATTTGAGTATGATCCCCCATTTGGCATTTGACCATAATGAAATTGTAGAAGCAGCGCACCGAAGATTATTGGCTAAAATGAGCTCTCAATTAGCTGGTTTAGAATTACTTCCAGATAAATTTACTTTAAAAATGGTTCAAGAACTTTATGAAGCTTCATTGGGTCATGAATTAGATAAAAGAAACTTCAGAAGAAAATTGTTGAGCCAAGAGATTTTAATTGAAACAGGTGAACAACAATCTCCATGGGAAGAAAGCGGGAAAGCCCCTTTATTGTACATGTTAGATAAGCCAAAATATGAACAAATGAAAGCTGATGGTCACCAATTTTTATTGTTTTAACTAGCATTGCAACTTCTTACTTTGTAAGAATATTGACCGATTGAAATGAATTTTCGTTTATTTGCTATATTGATAAATGATAAATGGACATTTCAAGATTAAAGGGTAATAAGAAAATAATTCGAGCATGGACGGTATATGACTGGGCAAATTCAGTATACCAATTAAGTATAACTTCAGCCATTTTACCTGCTTATTATGCTGCTGTTGCTACAGGAGACGCAGAAAGCAAAGTTGATTTTTTTGGTTTTTCTATCGTGAATACAACTTTATATGCTTGGACGGTTTCATTTTCATTTTTAGTAGTTGCCCTTTTGTCTCCTCTTTTGTCTTCAATCGCTGATTATACTGGGCGAAGGAAATTATTTATGCAAATTTTCACATACATTGGATCAATTGGTTGTGCATCTTTATATTTTTTCGATAAGAACAATTTAGAATTTGGCATCATATCATTTGCATTGGCTAGTATTGGCTACAGTGGAAGTTTGGTTTTTTACAATGCTTGGTTACCTGAAATTGCTAAAACAGGAGAAGAAGATAAAATTTCAGCGCAGGGTTTTGCTTTAGGATACATTGGTGGAGTTGTTTTATTGATTTTTAACTTAATAATGTTGTTAAATCCGGAAATTTTCGGACTCACAAAAGATGGCTCGGCTGCACGCATCAGTTTCTTATCAGTTGGTATTTGGTGGATAGTTTTTGCCCAATACACATTTTATTATTTGCCCAAAAGATTAATAAAAGAAAACAAATCAAAAAAACTATTAATGAATGGTTACAAGGAATTAAAAATGGTTTGGCATCAATTCAACCAATTTAATTATTTGAGAATATTTTTAATTTCTTTTTTCTTCACCATGATGGGTGTGCTCACTGTAATGTATATGGCAGCCAATTTTGGAAAAAAGGAATTGGGTTTAACCGATGAGGTTTTAATTCCAACCACTTTAATTATTCAAATAGTTGGTGTTATTGGTGCTATAGCAATTGCCAGAATGTCAAAAAAATATGGAAATATCGAGGCTTTGATATTTTGCTGTACAGTTTGGTTTTTAATATGTGTAGGGGCATATTTTGTAAATTCTGAATTTACATTTATTATTCTTGCAGGTTTTGTTGGGTTTGTAATGGGCGGAGTTCAAGCATTGGCACGTTCTACATATGCTAAACTGATTCCATCCGGGAATGACAATACTTCTTACTTCAGTTTTTATGATGTTTGTGAGAAAATGGCAGTTGTATTAGGAACCTTCTTCTACGGTTTACTAGAACAACTTACTGGTTCTATGCGAACCTCTATTGTGCTCCTTGGATTTTTATTTCTAATTGCAATAATTGGTTGGAGTCGATTAAGGAAGTTTAAATTGCAATTAATTAGTGCATAATTAATTAATTGGGATTAATTCTGAAGATGTGACCTCATAATCAGTACACTTGGAACATGTTCTAACCAAAGACTCTTACTCTCAGTAAGCCCCTTCCAGCTTGCATAATTAATGAGCAATAATTCTTGTTGAGAAAGAAATTCTTTGTCAACATTCTTTTCATTTATTAATGAAATATTTTTAGGGAACTCTTTTTTTAGTCTGTTGAACTTTTCAAGCATTACAGACTCTGTACCCATTTGTTGAAATGCGTCCATTACGACAAATTCAGCATTAGAATTCTTTATAAATTTCCTAGCATAATTCAATAAATAGGAATCTTCTTCACCAAATAAAGGAAGAAAAACTATATCAGCATCTCTAAAATCTCTATCCAATAAAACACCAACATCGCATTGAGCATCTAATACAAATTGTCTTGCTTTTTCATCAATAAAATCATCAGTCTGAAACAATGGTTTTACACCAGTTAATGAGTTGATTAAATTTTCTGGCGACAAGGCAGCTTTAGTTACTCCAACCAAATTACCCAATAATGAACCTGTATAAATAGATTTACCAGCTCCTATTAATAATAAATTAATCTCTTCTTTTTCGATAAACGAATTTACTTCTTTGTGCAAATCAGTAGTTAATTTATAATGGGTAACCAAAGGCACGTTTATTTTTTCAGCCTCCATTTTTATTGGCTTAAAACTTTGTTTTTCAAATTCTTCGACATTTAATAAACTCACATCAGCACTTGGTGTTAAGTGAATAGCTTCGTACTTAATTTCCTTTTCTGATTTCCCTCCCATCTGCACAGCCAACCGAAGTAATTTCTTTCCACTACTGGCTAGGCCAAAAGAAATCAACACTTTGTAAGCTGGTACAGTTTTCACCAATGGCTGTAATTCTGGAGATTCATATTTATCACGAAATGCCCAATTAATAAGAGATAAAGCCGGACCTGTCATAAAAGTTGTTACAAGGGCCATTATAACCATCATAGCAAAAACAGTAGGACTTAAAATTCCCAAGTCGAAACCAATGTTTAATACAATTAACTCCATTAAGCCTCTTGTATTCATTAATGCTCCAATTGATAAACTTTCTTTCCAGCTTTGGCCGATAATTTTCGCTGAAATTGCCGAACCAAAGAATTTACCCGCAATTGCAACTGCTACTACAATTCCGCAGATTTTCCATAGATACAAATCATTTAACAATCCTATTTGAGTGCGCAATCCTGTAAAAACGAAGAATAGTGGCATTAACAAAACCAAGGCAATATCTTCAATCTTATCAATAAATATTTTCCTAAAATTGATGTTTGGAGGCATAATTACACCTGCCAAGAAAGCCCCGAACAATGCATGAATTCCAATTATTTCTGTGATATATGAAGATAATAATAACAAAATAAAAATTAAAGCTACAATCCCTTTCGAAATTGTTTCTTTATTTGAATAGATACTTCCTAATCGCTTGAAAAATGGACCAATAACGAAAATCATTATTACAACATAAACCACAGAAAATCCAATTGTTAATGCGGCACTCAAAAGTGTTCCTGCTTTTACAATTGCGATTACTGCAGCAAGTAAACACCAAGCAGTAATATCATCAGCAGCAGCACTTGTTATTGCTATTGCACCAAGTTTTGTTTGCGACAAACCTCTTTCTTGAACAATTCTTGCTAACACCGGAAAAGCTGTAATGCTCATTGCAATACCCATAAACAATCCAAATGAAAGAAAATGAATATCCGCAGGAGCAAATTCTGAATAAAGAAAATATGCTAAAGTCATTCCCAATGTATATGGGATAACAATACTGGCGTGTGAAATTACAACAGCCTCATGCATTTTATTCTTCAACACCTTCAAGTCAAGTTCCATTCCCACAACAAACATGAAAAGCACTAATCCAATTTGACTTAACACCTGCAAACTTCCTAAAGAATGGGCCGGAAACAATAACATAGAATATTCTGGCCAGAAATGCCCTAAAACTGTAGGTCCTAAAATAATTCCAGCACAAATTTCCCCAATTACCGAAGGTTGCCCAAATCTTGTAAATAAAAAACCTACAATTCTGGCAATTAAAATAATAATCACAATTTGTAAAATCAATGTTGAAAGAGGATGTTTTATATTATGCATAAAAACATCTTTAACACTTTCAATCAAATTACCAGCATCTTTTTCTAAAAAAAATTGCTTAGAAAGGTTTGCTGATTCTAACAACTTACCTTTCATCTGAATAAAGTACATGATAGCCGCAGCGCCAAAAATTGTAATCAAATAAAAGGGTAAGTTGCGGCGCATGAGTTTAAATTATTGCAAATAAATATACACTCTTTTTTATTGAGAAAAAGTATGTCCCATTTTATCTCTCTTTGTAGCTAAGTAATACTCATTATGAGGATTGGAAGGGATTTCAATAGCAATATTCTCCACAATTTCCAATCCATATCCAATTAAACCTGCTCTTTTCGTAGGATTATTTGTCATTAATTTTATTTTGCTAACTCCCAAATCTCTTAATATTTGTGCTCCAACACCATAGTCACGTTCATCCATTTTAAAACCTAATTTTTCATTAGCTTGCACTGTATCTAAGCCTTCTTCTTGCAATTTATAGGCTTTCAATTTGTTTAACAACCCAATACCTCTACCCTCTTGATTCATATAAACTATAATTCCTTTTCCTTCTTTTTCAATCAAGTCCATTGCAGCATGCAATTGAGGGCCACATTCGCAGCGACAAGATCCAAAAATATCCCCAGTTAAACAAGAACTATGCACTCTAACTAAAACTGATTCGCCCAGATTCCATTCTCCTTTTACAAGAGCAAGATGTGGCTGTCCTGTATTTGTTTGGGTATAAGCAATCATTTTAAAATCACCTCTTTCAGTAGGTAATTCAATATCAACTTCTCTTTTTATTAAACTATCATTTGAAAGACGATACTTTATCAAATCTTCAATAGATACAATCTTCAAATCAAATTTATGAGCCATTTCCATGAGCTCAGGAAGCCTTGCCATTGTTCCATCTTCATTCATTATTTCAACCAAAGCACCGGCAGGTTCTAATCCTGCCAACCTTGAAAAATCAATTGTGGCTTCAGTATGTCCAGCGCGTCTTAAAACGCCTCCATTTTTTGCCTTTAAAGGAAAAATATGTCCAGGTCGTCCAAAGTCATTTGGAGTAATTGATGGATTTACTAAAGCCTTAATAGTTTTAGAACGGTCTGATGCAGATATTCCAGTTGTACATCCATCACCAATTAAATCAATTGAAACAGTAAATGCTGTAGTATGAGAAGAAGTATTATTGCTAACCATCATATTTAACTCCAATTCTTCGCAACGTTCTTCAGTTAAAGCTACGCAGATTAAACCTCTTCCTTCTTTTGCCATGAAATTTACTATTTCAGGTGTAGCATGACGGGCAGCAACTATAAAGTCTCCTTCATTTTCACGGTTTTCATCATCCACTACAATAATAATCTTACCATTTTTCAGGTCATTTATTGCTTCTTCAATAGTATTTAACTGCGACATGTTAATTGTAATAAATTATTTTGTTAGGTACTTGAAACAAACGCAATAATTGTTCATTTTGCTTATCCCAACTGTATTTCTCCACCATCCATTGTCTGGCATTCTGGCCAATTTTCATAGCCAATTCTGTATTGTTAAGCAGAAATGAAATTGATTCAGCTACTTTTTGCGGAGTATCTGCAATCCAAATATGTTTTCCATGAGTAGCTCCAATTGCATTATTAGCCAAAGTGCTAGTAATAACAGGTATTCCCATAGACATTGCTTCCAATAATTTATTTTGCATACCAACACCAATCTGCATTGGAGCTACCAATAAACGCGCTTGCTTAAAGTAAACTCTCAAATCATTCACCCATCCTGTAAGTTGAATGCTTTTTGAAGTTAAATCGGTAAGCTCTTTCGCTGGATTTTTTCCTGCAACTACTAATTGTATAAAAGGAAATTCTTTGGTCAAAATAGGCATTACCTCATTCATAATGTACAATACGCAATTAACATTGGGCTCATATTGCATATTTCCAGTAAACAATAAATCTATTGTTTTGGCATTGGGTTCCGGCTTAAAATAATCGCTATCAACTCCGTTTTTTATAATTACTAAATCCTTTTGTCTTGGATGTTCAATTAATTCGGCATCTTGCTTTGAAATGATAGTGCACTGGGTAAATTTATCGAAAATTTCAATTTCATATTTCTTCAATCGCTTGTATTCCATTTTTACCAACCATCTTTTCCAAAATGGTTCATGTTCAATTCTTCGCTCAAGGCCTTTAGAAAAAGCATCTTGGTAATCTATTATTCTAATTTTTTGAGGTAAATTTTTACAATACTCAGCCATTCGCGCTAATTGACAATAAACCGAATCAGGTTTAACTTGCTCTGTTATTTTTTGAAACTTTCGTTGGGCTGAATCACTTGTAAACCAAGCAACTTGAAATGGTAACTGAGAAAATAAATTCTTAAACAATCTATAAAAAATCCCTCTTTTTGAAAGATTTACAATTGTAACTGAAGCACAAACAGAAGCTACGGTTTCGTGATGTTCTTTTTTTATTGTTTCATCATTCAAGCAAAACAAATGAACTTCATGATGTTTACTCAGGCTTTGGATTTGAAACCAAGCCCTTAGTTTATCACCTTTATCTGTTGGAAAAGGAAATCTAGAAAGTGTAACTAAAATTTTCAATTCTTCAGCAATCTTTTATATAATGCAATTAATTTTTGACTGTTTTTGAGGGTGTTGAAATTTTCTTGGGCAAAGATAGCTGCATTTTCTGAGATTTTAAGGCATATTTCTGGCTTTTCCATGCACTTTGTTATTTGCTCTAAGAATTCCTCCTTCGAATTTGCAATTAAAATGTTGTTATTATTCGTAACTCCTAATCCTTCCGCGGCAATATTAGTAGCTATAGCAACCTTTCCCAAAGCCAATGCTTCAATAATTTTCACTCGCACGCCGCTGCCACTTAACAATGGCACAAACAATATTTGATGTTGATTCATAAACTGTTCTGCATCTTTTGCTGCCTTTACTTTAACATTAACATTTTCAAGTTCGTAAAACTTTTGAGGCATATTTAGGCCTGCTAAAATGCATTCAAGTTGCGGATAACGATCATGAATCATCGGCCAACATTGATTCAAAAACCAATTTATGCCATCTTCATTTGGCTTCCAGTCCATACCTCCAATATGGAAAATATTTGAAATTGGTAAAGTTGGAACCAATGATTTCTTTAACCTTGTCCCAATTCCAATTACTTCGATTTTTTTTGTTGGAAAATACTTTTGGAAAAATTGCTTATCTATTTCTGATAATGCAATAATTGCATCTGACTGTTTTGCAATTCTTAATTCATCCTTTTTTAACTTTTTAACAATAATATTTAAATACAATTTCTTAAACAGATTCTTTGTAATCTGAGCCGTTCGTTCCCAAATTTGATGCTCAACATTATGTGCTCTTAACACAATAGGAATAGTAAATCTCTTTTTAATTTCTTCAATAGCAGTTAAACAATATATAGACTCAGAATGAATTATATCCGGCTTATACTTTGCAATCACAGCAATTAATTCATCATTTGCTTTTTTATCATCAAATCTTTGAATGTTATAAGATTGACTTTTGAATAAATTAAGAAATGCTGATTTCCAATTAATTGTAGTATCAATAAATGACTTTTCTATTGTTTGACCAGCTTCATTGGTAAATTGTTTTGGAAAAGTATGAAAACGGGTATGAATCATCCATTGAATTACTTCTATACCATTCTCTTTTAAGCCGTTTGCAGTATCAATCATTGCGAGTTTTCCGCCATCAAATGGTGGAAACAATGGTTTAGAACACAGCTGCAAAACCCTCATGAATTTACTTTTTGATTTTTTTAAATATGAAGAGGTTCTTGAATAACTTCAAATAAGCTTCGCTTTCAAACAATTTAGAATCTGTTGTAGCCTTGTAGGTCAGAAACAAGCCGATTGGAAGCAAAACAAGAGCAGACAACCACATTCCCCAAAAAGGAGTAGTAACGCTTTCTCTTGCTAGTTTTTCGCCTGTTATAGAAATCATATGATAAGTAATAAAAAAAACCAAAGAAAAGATTACTGGCATACCTAAACCACCTTTTCTAACTATCGCTCCAAGTGGCGCCCCTATTAAAAAAAGTAAAATACAAGCGAAAGACAGTGTAAATTTTCTATGCCATTCTATTTGATGTCTGTTGATTCTTTCTTGCTCCTGATTAAAATTTTCTATTGAATAATCAAGTGTACTTTTGTTACTTCTCAAAAGTTTATCTGCCCCTTCGAAAATGCGAATTTGGTCTGCTTTGCTATAATTCTTTAAAACAAATTTCTTATCGATCAATTCAACAGGTTTTGTTTTAGCATTGTATAGTGGCACAGCTACAAATCCATCTTTTATAGGAGGAAGCGTATCTTGAAAAGTACTTTTGCCTTTTAATGCCAAATCCATATTTTTTCTCATTTCCAATTTTATCTTTAAGATTCGGGCCATTGAATCTTGCTTAATGGAATCTTTTGGATTTATTTTTTTTACGACATTGTTAACTGTTGAATACTTTTCTCCATTTTTAAAAAAAGGACCATTGAATAAAGACTCCAACAAATAAGTTTTATCTTTTACCAATTGCATTTCCAATGTATCGCGTTCCTTACTTAGCTGAGTAAGGTTAAGCATTTGATAATTTTTTTTAAATAGGTTTTCATCAGATTTACTCAAATCGAAAATAGAAAGGTCGAATCTTATTAAATCTTCCGAAAAGCTTTCCCTCAAAAATGGATATCTTCCACGTCTAACTTTATTTGGCTCCGCTTCTGTGTAGGTTTTTCCATTTACCAATTTCAATTCTAAAAAACGCTTATCGTCAGATAATTTCATTACACCTTTTTCCGCTAAAATAAGCCGGTCGTTCCCTGCATGATTGGTATGATCGTAAATCATTATTTGTTCTAATTGCTTACCATCATTGCTTTTTTTACCAATTCTAATTACAAAATTCTGAATATCACTGTTAAAAATACCTGGTTTGATATTAAGTTCCGGCCTTTTGTTTTGAATATCATGCAACAAAGTGCGCATTTTTAAATTGGCAATAGGAAGCACATTATTAGAAAAATAAAAGGCCGCTCCACTCATTATTAAACAAAAGATAAATACAGAACGCATTGCCCTTTGAAGAGAAATTCCTGAAGCTTTAAGGGCTGTTAACTCCATATACTCTCCAAGATTTCCAAATGTCATAAGAGAGGAAAGCAAAATAGCAAGTGGCAGTGCCAGAGAAACCATGGTGGCAGAAACAAGCACCAAAAGTTTCCCAATAATTAACCATTCAAGTCCTTTTCCAACTAAATCATCCACGTATTTCCAAACAAACTGCATTAACAGAATGAACAGGGAAATAAAAAAAGTAAGTACAAAAGGACCTAAATAGGATCTTAGAATTAATCTATCAATTTGTTTCAAATCGCAAAATAATTGACAAAGGTACTAATCAAGAACCTATAACACTGTGTAATTTTTGAATGGCACTATTCCAGGTTAATATTAATTCTTCTTCATCTTCGGGCTCAGCAAAATCAGTGACAATCAAAGCTAATTCACCTGTAATTTCATCTACTTCGAGTAAAAATTCAAAAAATGCATTTTCAGGTCCATCTAACCATTTGTATTTTACATACTTATTTTCTTTCAAAGAAATTAACTTAGCATGTTCTTCAGAATCTCCGCTCCACTTAAAAGTTATTACTCCACCCCGGTTATTTACGTCATCACAGAACCATTCAGAAAGTCCGCTTGCTTCTGTTAAAAAAGAAAACAACACATTAGGTGATGTTCTCAAAATATATTCTAATTGTATTTTTTTTAATTCGCTCATAATAAAACGATCATTCAATTTTCAAATAATCATTTTGCGAGGATACAAAAATATAAGTGATTTGCAACTAGTTTTTATTAAATAAAATCAAGTAAATCGAATTTTCTCATCAAAGTTTTGGTGTGGTCGAAACCAATTCCCTTATCAACTAGTGTTGCATAGATTTGTCGAAAGTCTATTTGATGAATTAAATCTCCATCTTCTAACTTCTCCAAATTTGAAATAGGATTGCAAATACCTTGTTTTTTTAATACCCCATTAATAATATAAACATTGTTAGCAGTGCCATGATCAGTGCCTCCAGAAGCATTTTGTTTTACACGTCTTCCAAATTCAGAAAAAACCATAATTACAGTGTCATTGAAATTATTTGAGGCTTTCAAATCCTCCACTAAGGTTTCTATGGCACTTCCAACTATGCCAAATAATCGATTTTGAGTTTCTAACTGCCTGACATGCGTATCAAAACCTGACATAGAAGTATAAAAAATCTTAGATTCAATACCAGAATTAATCAATTCCGCAATTTCTTTCAGGCTTTTACCAATTTCATGTTGAGGATAACTCTTGGAAGATTGATATATTTTCGATTTCGAATAAATATAATCTGCAGAAGAAGTAGTTTCTGCTAAGGTCTTATACAAAAATCCTAATTGACTTTGCGTTTCTAATTGAGTATTACTCTTTTGAATTTCACTATAAATTGGATCTTTTAGAGCATTCCTCAATTTTTCCGGGTCACGCACCGCAAAACCACTTTTTTCAGCACCTTTCATTGCAAGTGAAAGGGTATCATCGGCTTCTATTGCATAGTATGGTTTTTCGCTTCCTGGGCAATTGGCGTCTAACATTCTTCCAATCCAGCCTGTATTAAAATACTCGTCGGCATTGCTGCCTGTATGCCAAATATCCATAGATCTAAAATGAGAACGGTCAGGATTTGGATAACCTACTGAATTATAAATGCTTAAATGTCCATTATCAAATAGGTTTTTAAAACTTTGCAAGGCAGGATGAAAACCTGCTTCCTGAGATATTTTCAATAAAGTATCTGCTTTGATTCCTAATTTAGGTCTTAACTTGTAATAATTGTCGTCTCTGAATGGCACCAAGGCATTGAGTCCATCATTACCTCCAGACAGCTGAACAATGACGAGTCTTTTACCTTGAAAAGCCAGTTGGTTGAATGGAGTAACTAAGGCTTGAATAAAACCAGGAACCAAAGCTACAGTGCTCGTTAATCCTGAGTATTTTATAAATCTGCGTCTTTTCATGTTAGGTTAGTTGATATTCAGGTAAGCGGACGATATAAATAGAGTAGGCTTTTATTTTTGTTGTATTAGAATCGAACTTTTGAGTTTTCAAATTTTCAGGTAGAACTGGAGTGCTAACAGGAGAAAGTAAGTAATCGCTCATCTTTTTCCATAATTCTTCTTCTTTTGTCGATTCGAAGCGTTTACAAAACAAATCCCAATTAAAACTACAAATGAGTGCATTTTTATTGGAAGATTTTCTCATAGCTCCTGGCGTTTCATCATTCATATCATCTTTAACCGCAACGTCAAAATCGGCAGCTTCAGCAAGTTTTTTAGGCAGGTTCATTCTTGTAATTAACGTTGAATTATCAATCCAATTTCTGCCACCGGCCCATCCTGCAACATTTGGTGGAAAAAATAGCATTTGCCCCAAAACGCGCTGCACCGCCAACAAAGCTTGAGGATTTTCATAAGAAATTCCAAAAGTTTTATTTAAGCCCACCAATAATTCAATTGGACTTTTAATGTTGCATGAAATATTCTTAGGCTCATAAAACCAATCAGATTCAAAAATGATTTTCATCAAATTGGTAATGTTATAATTGTCGTTGAAGAACTTGTCAGCCAAAAGTTTCACCTGGTTTTCATCTACATTTTCGTTTACAAAAAACCGGTAGATTTTTCGTACTACAAAAACAGCTGTTTCTTTTCGGGCTAAAATCATTTTTATAACATCTTCCCCACTCCAATTTCCTGTTTTACCAAAAATGGTTTTACTGCCAAAATCATGTTGATTCTCTTTTAATAGAAATGTATCATCTTCATCAATTCCCCAACCAGTAAAAGCGCGTGCGGCTTCTTTAATATCGTTTTCAGTATAATTTCCTCGTCCTAAAGTGAATAATTCCATCACTTCTCTTGCAAAATTCTCATTCGGACTGTTCTTTTTATTTTGCACATTATTCAAAAAACGCAACATAGCAGGCTCTTTGGAAACGGCCATCAATAAATCACTAAAATTGCCTAAAGCATATTTGCGAACAGTATTGATATAAGACTCTACTTGTGCAAAACCTCTCACGCGCACTGCAAAATGTCCATGCCAGAAGAAAGCCATTTTTTCTCTTAGTTGTCCTTTAGCATTCCCCATTATTCTGAGCCATTCGAGGTTTAACTTTTTGATATTGGCAGCCAAATCATCTAAGATTTCCTTCCGTTCTTCAGGCGTCATTTTAAACAATTCTCCTGTAGTAACACGCTCTTCATCTGGAAGATATATTTCTTCAAAGACAGAATTAGAAGTAAAAATAGTTTTTAAGAATATTTCGAAAGGCTCTTTCTCAAAATTCTTAATAGAATCGCCAAAGCCTGCTCTTCGACATAAATGCTGTATTTTTATTTGTTCTGTTACCATAAGCCGCTGCACAAGAGGCATTTTTTATAAGAAGGTTTAAAGAAAATAAATTTTATCTTTCCGCTTTAATTATTTCAAAACTATTTAACGCATGTATTTTAGAATTCTTGCTTTGATTGCCTTGCTGGTCGTATCTAGTTATAAATCCGCAAAATCACAATTAATCTTAGATCAGCCACCTACAGGTGATATTAGAACAATGGCAGAATGGGAAGAAATTCAAGCTTTAGTAATTACATGGACATCATACAAACCTCTTTTAGCTGAAATAATAAAATACGCGCAAGAGGAATGTAAAGTTATTGTGCATATTCCTTCAAATTCATCAGCAACTAATGTTACCAATGAGTTGCTTAATTTCAATGTAGTTGTTGGGCCTAATGTTGAATTTAGAAGGCAGTCGTTTAACACAATTTGGATACGTGATTATGGCGCAAATTCGGTATATATGAATGAGGTTGATTCGTTGTATCTAGTTGATTGGAAATATAACCGTCCATCTCGCACTGCAGATGATACATTGCCAAGAAGTTACGCGCGTTTATTGAATTTGAATTTAGTTCAAAATACTGTTGAACCGAACCGTGTGGTGCATACTGGTGGGAATTTTATGAGTGATGGTTTTGGAACTGCATTTTCATCCAATTTGGTTTTAGATGAAAATCCAACCAAGACTGAAGCACAAATTGATGCCATCATGCAAGATTACATGGGTATTTCGAGGTATATAAAAATGGAAACCTTGCCATTTGATGGTATTCATCATATTGATATGCATATGAAATTGCTGGATGAGGAAACATTGTTAATGACACAATACCCAACAGGAGTGGCCGATGGACCTCAGATTGAAGCTAATCTTTTATATATTTTAGATAATTACAATTCTGTTTTTGGAACCCCATATAAAGTTGTTCGGGTTCCATCTCCAGCCGATGCATTTGGTGATTTTCCAGATGCAAATGGAGATTATTTAACGTATTCTAATTCAGTATTCGTAAACAAAACGGTATTATTGACAAGCTACAGAGAAGAGTTTGATACCATTGCTTATAGAAAATACAAAGAAAATCTACCTGGTTATCGTGTTCAACTTTTAGACTGTAATGATATAATTGGAGCAAGTGGTGCCATACATTGCATTACTCATAGTGTTGGAGTAAATGATCCAATGTTGATTTCACACCAAGCTTTGAATGATACATATGACACCACTAATGCTTATGCTGTTAAAGGTATTGTTAAGCATAGAAGTGGCATTCAGCAGGCACAATTGTTTTACAGAACAGATTCTACGGCAAGTTTTACGACTTTACCAATGACTTTAAGTGCAGATTCTTCTGATTTATGGGAAGCTTCAATTCCCGCGCAATCTGCAGGAACGTATATTCAATATTACATTCAGGGATTTGCACAAAGCGGTAAAACGCAAGTTAGACCAATAACAGCTCCAACTGGTTATTGGAGTTTTGATGTATTAGATTCTTCTAATGTGATAACACAAATTAAGGCCATTGAGGAGTTATTTGAAATTGCATTATTTCCAAATCCCTCTAATGGTATTACCTGTGTTCCGGTTAAAAGTCTAGGAAATTTATCTCTAAAATTAGAAGTATATGATATCAATGGAAAATTGGTTTCCAATATCTTCAATGGAACAACAACAGCTGGAGAAAACAGATTTTATATCAACACTGAAAATTGGGAAGCTGGTGTTTATTTGGTAAAAGCAAGTACTTCAAAAGGGAATGCTTTACAGAAATTGGTGGTGTATTAAGAAATAACCTTTTAGAAATTGAAAGTGTTTTTAAAGTTTGAAAAACCTTACTCTTTAAATACCAAAATTTCTTTCATCACTGTTTCCATTTCGGTAAATTTACCTTTAAAACGAGTGCCTCTTACAATATGATTATCAATCCAATGGTAGTTTCCACCACGAGGTTTTCCTAACAATATTCCGTGATATTTAAAATTGTGTTTTTTTAACCACACTTCGGTAATTTCTCTTAAATCTTCTGTTCTGGAGGTAAAAAAAGTAATGATGTGACCTTGGTCGTACCAACGATTTAAAGTTTCTAATGCATCAGGATATGGTTCCGCAGTTACCATTCGCTCAGGTTCTTCATTAGGAACATCATCGCATATAGTTCCATCAATATCAATGAGGTAATTAATAATTTCACTTGGTAAAACTGGACTAATGTGGTGTCCTTGTTCGTCAAACGTTTCCTGTAATGTCTTATCCGTCATAAGATTGCTTTATACTTTCCGCAAATGTAATTAAAAATAATTAGCAACAAAATAGTGATTCTACAAAACCATTAACGAATTGTTAACGATTACTCTATTTAATTGCTTTAACTATTGTTGTATCAATTACCAACCACACTTCTTCATTGTCTTTTTTCATTTGATACTTTTCTCTGGCATACTGCTCTAAGTGGCTATTGCTGGTGAGCAAAGCGGTTAAGTCTTTTTGTGTATTTATTATTTCTTTTTGATAATACCTTTTTTCTTTTTTCAATTTGAATAATTCGTTTCGCTCTTCAAACTGACTAATCATATTGTTATTATCGAAAAACATGATCCATGCTAAAAAAATAATAAAAGTAAGCAAATACCTATTTTTAAGTAAAGGGTAACGATTGGTATAATTTCTTAGAAATGACATATTACAAAAATAGGAATCTACCACAAAAGTACATTCCTATTTTAAAAAAGTTGTAAGAAATAAATTGTTAACTTCTAAACAGCTTACTCTACAATTAATTTACCAATCATTGTTGGAAAATGTCCAGGATAGGTGCAAATATAATTATAAGAACCTGCAGCAGGAGCTGTAAAATCTAGTGTTACGGTTTCTTTTGGCTTTGCTAAACCAGAAGCAGCCATAATATTTGGATTTTCAGGAATGTAGTTTTTTGCTGTTCCGGCAGCTATCGCAGCTGTTGCAACTTCTTGGCCTGTTCCTAATTTTACCAATACCCAATTGTGTAACATCCCTTCTGCTGAATTTTGGTTAATGAGCGTTAGTTTAACTTTATCACCTGCTTTTACAGTAAACGACATTGGGTCGTATGCCATATCTGCCATTGAGTTTCCTGTTACATTAATTGTAATGTTAGCTTCACCTGGAGTGGCGCTTGTTTCGGTATTAGCCGTAGCTGTATCCTCCTTTTTTTCCTCTTCTTTTTTCTCCCCACCTCCGCATGAAGTAAAAGCAAATAAAAGTGCAACAATACTGATTTTAATAGTTTTCATAATTTTCTTTTTTTAAAGGTTTAAAAAGAACAAGCAAATGGGTTTAATGTTTCAATATTTAAAGTCTAACTACGCTTTACTTTTGAATTTTAATTAGGTTTGCAACAAATTTAAGATTTCCTATGAGCGATTCAACAACAACAATCAAAAAAACACCCTTTTTCGATATTCATAAAGCTTTAGGAGCCAAAATCTTACCTTTTGCGGGATACGAAATGCCAATCACATATGCGGGCGTAATTGCTGAACACGAAGCTGTGAGAAAGAACGCAGGTGTTTTTGATGTGAGTCACATGGGTGAATTTATTTTAAGGGGGCCGCACGCACTGGATTTGATACAAAAAACCACCAGCAACGATGCATCTAAACTCACAGATGGAAAGATTCAATATAGCTGCTTTCCAAATTTAGATGGTGGGATTGTTGACGATTTATTAGTTTATAGAATCAAAGAAGAACAATATATGTTGGTTGTAAATGCTTCAAACATTGAAAAGGATTGGAACTGGCTAAAGCAAAATGATGAATGGAATGTAGACATGGAGGACATTTCAGAAAAAACAGCTTTATTGGCTGTACAAGGCCCTAATGCAGCTGCTATTCTACAAAAACTTACGGAAGTTAATCTTGGCGAAATCACTTATTACACATTTACCAAAGGTACATTCGCAGGTGAAAGTAATGTATTGATTTCGGCGACTGGATATACTGGTGCAGGAGGATTTGAAATATACTTTGATGTTGCCAAAGCTGAAAAAATCTGGAATGCTATTTTTGAAGCTGGGAAATCAGAAAGCATTCAACCTGTTGGTTTAGCTTGCAGAGATACATTAAGATTAGAAATGGGATTTTGCTTGTATGGTAATGATATTAACGATACAACTTCACCAATTGAAGCAGGTTTAGGTTGGATTACCAAATTCAGCAAAGATTTTAACAACAAAGCAAATTTGGAATTGCAAAAGCAAAATGGCCCAACAAAAAAACTGGTTGGTTTTCAATTGGTAGATAAGGGGATTCCACGTCACGACTATGAAATTTGTGATGTTCAAGGAAATAATATTGGAATAGTAACTTCTGGAACTATGTCGCCAAGCTTGCAAATCCCAATCGGAATGGGATATGTTCCAGCTGCATTTTCTGCGCTTGATTCAGAGATTTATGTAAAGGTAAGAGAGAAATTGCTGAAAGCTAAAGTGGTAAAAATGCCATTTTATAAGGGTTAAAGATGATTAACCTTTTCTTGTAAATAACGACCTCCAAGTTCCTTGATTAATTTTTGGATTTCCAACTGTAAATATAATTGCCAGTAAAGAAGAAACTCCAAAAACAAGACCTTCTCTCATAAAAATCCAGGCATCTGTAATTCCTTCTTTTTGGGAAATAGCAAAAGCAGCAAAAAAGAAAATGCTAGCCCAGCCAATTACTAGAAATGCACAAGCTTTAAAAATTTCTTTTTGGGAACCACGGTGGTGAAAAAACTCAGAGTGATTCAATGCATTGTTGAACATTCTTCCCCAAATTACAAGTAAAAGCATTACCATAAAAGCACCTAAGTAATAGGTTATAGCTCCAGAAACCAAGGCATTAAACAATCCATGCAAGAGAACCGCCAATATATAACCAAAAAGGAAAGGCAAAATAGCAGGTAATTTAAGCTTCGATTTATTCAAGAATAGCAAATATCCAATAATTGAAGAAGTAAACATGTGCAGTATTGCAGTATAAAAAGCCCTTCCTTCAATAATATGAATTCCATGATTATTAAAATACTGGATGTTTTCAATGGTAGCGAAACCTAAAGCTCCAATGGAAGCATATTTCAAATAATCGAAAGATTCATTTACAGCTTTTTTGAATCTAAGCATTATTAGCAAAGGAATAATTTTCACAATTTCCTCTAACCAAGCTACTGCTGTTAAATGAAAATAAAACCTTTCTCCAAAAGAATTACCATTCTGAATTTCATCAACAAATGGGAAAATTAAATGTAATGGCCAAAGTAGGTAAAGGAAAATCATTCCCAGAAAAAAACACAAAAGGGTGTATTTCAATGGTTCTCGTTCAAAAACATCGAGTAATCTAATAAAAATAATATAAACAAATGCCACTAAAAAAGAGGCTACAACTGCATAAATATTCATTTTATTGAATTAGCTTAATACCCTTTCTACTGATGGCATGTGCTGAAAAGAAACCCATAGCTCCATTACTAATATTGGTATTAGGATTGGCAGGCGCGGCAAACTGCCCGCTTCCTGCGCTTACAGTTGCAGATAAAGTATAAAAATAATCAAATACACTTGCATCAATACTCCAGAGTTCTATCGTTGCTGAATCTCCATATTTCTCGTCGAAATCACCAGAAAATCCAAATAAGTCTCTGTCGATATATTCCCCATTAAAAAATTGGTCGCGGTCTATATTTATGTCTTGCCCAACAGAATCTATAAAAAAACTTTTATACCTATAATAATTAACATTATCAACTGGATCTTGAAAATGACAGGTAACCACTTTTGATGTATCACCGAAGAAAAAATCATCTTTTAAGGAGATTGAATCAATCGCAACTTGAGCTGGCATTTTGCTATTTGCTAAATATTGTTTCCCATCCGCAGTAATATTCAATTGATAATTAGCACCAATTGCACCCACAAAACCATTTAGCTTGTAAATTCCAGGAGCCACTTCTAAAAAAGTATATTCTGCGCTGCCATTTTCAATAATCTTCACGCTGGCATTGCTTACAGCATTGAATGTATTGCTGCTGTAAAAGTTACTCACTTTTGAAATTTTAACAAAACAATAGTTAGAATCATTTGTAATTGTTCCTTCTATTACTAAACGCTGGTCGGCATCTTTTAATGGAACATCAATTACAGTTTCACAGCTGCAAAATATTGCAACTAAGAAGAGAAATGAGAGGTATTTTATCATTTGAAATGGAAGTTATAAGTAATTGCAGGAATTAATCTGAACAAAGAGAGTTTAACAGCTTCATTCTGATTGGGGTCGGTAGTGCTTTCTCTAAAGTTAATGATGTAAGCATTTCTGCGCGCATAGGCATTATATACACTAAAAGACCAGCTCGATTCGTAAGTCGCAGTATTTTTTCTGTAATAAGTAGCACCAAAATCTAGTCTGTGATAAGCTGGCATTCGGTAACCATTTCTTTCAGTATAATAATTTACTGTTTGACCTTCAATTTGGTATTTTCCACTTGGAAAAGTTACTGCATTGCCTGTGTAATACACCCAATTTGTAGACAATGACCATTTTTTACTCAACTCATACATTATTACAACACTTATGTCGTGGGTCCTGTCTTGCTTTGCTGGAAAGTATTTACCATCATTGATTTCTCTGAATTTTCTTTCGGTGCGAGACAATGTATAACCAATCCAACCCGTTAATTTTCCTAACTTTTTTCTACCCAAAAGTTCAATTCCGTAAGCTCTGCCACTTCCATAAACTAATTCGCCTTCCACTAATTGATTAAATGCCAATTCAGCTCCGTTTCTATAATCTACCTGATTGTATAAGTTTTTGTAATAAGATTCGGCTGATAGTTCAAATTTATTGTCTTTTAAATTCCTAAAATATCCTACAGAATATTGGTCTCCTAACTCTGGTCTTACATTGTTAGAACTTGGTACCCAAATATCTGTAGGATTGCCAGAAGTAGAATTAGAAAGCAAATGCAAATTTTGAACTGTTCTTGAATATGCTGCTTTAACAGATTGCTTTTCATCAATTAAATAACTGGCATTGATACGAGGTTCCAAGTTAATATAAGTTTTAACCACCTCATTTTTACTTGCATATCTTGAAGTTACAACTTCTCCATTATCATCATAAGTGTAAATTGTTCCAGGACCAAGGTACCTGAAATCAGTAACGCGAAGTCCATAGTTTACTGTTAATAATGGAGTGAAGTTTATTTCTTGTGATGCATAAACAGCGCTTTCTAATGCATATCTTTTCTCGTTTGAAACAGCATTTGCGAAAACTCCAGAGCCTTCAATTTTACCAGGAATAAAAGTGTGGTGAATAACATTCCAACCAAATTTAACGCGATTTTTATTGCTTACGAAATACTGATAATCTTGCTTAAAGTTTAAATCTTTGATGGTTGAACCTATTTTTACATTTAAATCTCCTGATTCTACTGCTATTCGATAATTGTAATTGCTATAAATAAATGAAGTATTTGAAAACAAGCGGCTATTAAAAATATGGTTCCACCTAACTGTTGCTGTGGTATTTCCCCAATCAAAGCTAAACTGGTCGCCAAAACCAAAAACATCACGACCGAAATATCCACTAGCGTAAATCCTATTTTTTTCATTTATTTTATAATTGAATTTCGTATTTAAGTCATAAAAATAAAGTGTTGATTTTCTTCGGTTAGAATCTGCCGATAGTTTTAAAAAAGCATCTGCGTATGTTCTTCGAGCGGCAATCATAAAAGAACCTCGGTTTTTAACTACAGGCGCTTCTAAAGTAAGTCTCGATGCAATCAATCCTATTCCACCTCTAGCTCCAAATCTTTTTTGATTCCCTTCGTTCATTTTAACATCTAAAACAGACGAAAGTCTTCCACCAAATTCGGCAGGCATGCTTCCTTTATATAATGTTACATCTTTTACTGCATCAGAATTAAATACTGAAAAGAAACCCAGTAAATGTGAAGCATTATAAACAGGAGCTTCATCCAATAAAACTAAATTTTGGTCTGCTCCTCCCCCACGCACATAAAATCCAGCATTTCCTTCTCCCGCAGATTTTACTCCTGGTAACAATTGTAAAGTTTTTAGTAAATCTTGTTCTCCAAATAAAACCGGAATTTGTTTTATTTCCTTCATAGTTAATTTATCAACTCCCATTTGAGTTCTGGTGATATTCTCATTGGCTTTCTCGGCTGAAATTTCTACTTCTTTTAATTCTCTTCCTTTTGGTTCAAGTGCAAAATTTAAAACTGCATTTTTGCTTAAATCAATTTTTTCTTCAAAATTTTCATAACCTACGTACCTTACTAGCAAGGTGTAATTTCCTTTAGCAAGTATTAAAGTATAATAACCATAACCATTTGCAGCTGCTCCTGTATTAGGCATTTCTTTAACAGTTACAATTGCACCAATAAGTTGTTCACCAGTTTTTGCATCAGTAATAGTTCCGTTAATACTGAAATTCTGGCTTTTACAAAAAGGAATTATTAAAAAAGTAAGTAGAAGGATTGCAATTTTATAAAGATGCATTAAAAAAGTAATTTTTATAGTGGGCGAATTTAATCAAACCATTATAAACGCGTTTTTTGTGGATTGTTATGTTATTAACAAGTTAACTGCAAAAAAAAATTAATAGCCTACAATGAAAGCTTTAATTATTTTTATTTTTAGAGTTCAAATTTTATAAAATGAAAGCATTATTTATTTTACTGATTCTTCCATTATTATCATACTCCCAGATACAATATAATAACTCTGAAGTTTCAGGTGGTGCGCAAGATGATGTTGCTAGAAAAATTGAAATGGATGGTGAGGGGAATTTCTTTGTGTTGGGAAATTTTACTGGCCCTGCAGCATTTGGAGCCAATAATCTTCAAGGTGCGGGTTTTTCTGATTGTTACTTGCAGAAAATTGACACAAATGGTGAAATAATTTGGACTATTGCAATTGGAGGAGCTAATACTGATGTGGCTTTAACTTTAGCAATAGATGCAAATAATAATGCATGGATTTCCGGAAAATACAGTGGTTCAATAGATTTAGATCCTTCAAGTTCAGAAGTAATTTTGGCCAGTAACCCTTCTAATGGAATTGACTGTTTTTTGGCTTGTTACAATGGTCAAACTGGAGCTTATATTACACATAAAGATATTTCATCTGGTGGAATTCTTGAAATCAGAGCAATTAAATTCACAGAAAATCAACAAGTAATTATTGGCGGGACATTTCAATTTACAGTCGATTTTGACTTCTCTGCAGGAACATTGTCTAAAACATCTTTTGTAAATTCCTATGATGGATTTGTAGCAAATTATAGTGCTGATTTTGAAACAAATAATTGGGTAAATGTTTTAAGTAGCGGAAATCCTGTCTCAGATAATGTAAATGATGTTGAAATATTAAACAACAAAATGTACATCACAGGATTGGTGGCAGGCACAATGGATATTGATCCAAGTAGTAATACCGTTCAGTTAATTGGGGCTACTGATGCATTTTTGATTTCATACCATGTAAATAATGGGAATTTAAATTGGGGATTTAAAATAGGAGGAAACTCGCTTGAAATAGGAAATTTTGTTTCAATAATTAATAATAAAGTTTATTTAAATGGAACAGTAAATTCCAATAACGTAGATTTTAATCCAGGCAATGCCATTAATTTAATATCTCCAAATGGCTTAAGTTCACCTCCATTTATTGCGAAATATGATACCTTAGGAAATTATATTGCTGCATATATATTCGATATTGCTGCAACAGGAACCTATACAATTTCTGAAATTACAGCTGCCGAAAACAATGAAGTAATTGTTTCAGGATATTTTAAAGGAGATATAGATATTGATCCATCGATTGATTCTGTAAATCTAAGTTCTACGGGAGTGAATAATTCATTTTTTATGTGGTTAAATCAATCTGACAGTTTACTAAATTATAAGTTTATTGAAAGCACAAATGAAAATACATTAAATGATATTATTTTTAGTCAAGGTGAAGTTTTTGCAGTTGGGGCTTTTGAAAATAGTTGCAATCCAGATCAAACTTTAAGTGTAACTGTAGATGCTCTTTTTGAAACAAATAATGACGCATTTGTTTTTAATTATTCACCAAATGTTACTGCAGTAAATGGTCTGTTTTCAAAAGATTTAAACTTGTTTCCCAACCCAATAAATGAACAAACAATTATAGCTTTTTCTAAAAATGTTGAGTTTGAAGTGTTCGATATTACGGGAAAAAGCTATGGAATTGTGAATACAAATGCATATAATAAATTATTTAATGATTTGCCTGCAGGAGTTTATTTCGCATTGAGTAAAAAATACCAACTTTATATAAAATTTGCTAAAGTCAACTAAATGATTGAAGATACTTTTCTCGATAATTTAGCTGAGCATTTTTATGAAAATTATAAGGATACACCAGAAGATGTTATTATAATATTTCCGAATAAAAGAGCTGGCATATTTTTCCGCAAAGCCCTTTATAAAATCAACAGCTCTGTGCAATGGTTGCCTGAAATTACATCTTCAGAAGAATTTGTAAGAGAAATTACCAACGTAACTATTTGTGAACCTATAACTCAGCTATTTGATTTTTACACAGTTTATTGCGAAACAGAAAAGGAAAACGCAGAGCCATTTGATGTGTTTTCAACATGGGCTCAACAATTGTTACACGATTTTCAGGAGATTGATTTGTACTGCGTAGATACAAAAACGCTGTTTGGTTCTATTGACGCCGCTTATGCATTAAAATGTTGGTCTCCTGATGGTATTGTAATAACGGCCAATCAAGAGCAATTTCTAAGATTTTGGTCCAGAATGAAAATCTGGTATCATGCTTTTCGGAATTTCTTACTGGAAAAGAAAATGGCCACCAATGCAATGGCATATCGTGAACTTGCCGAGAATACTGATAAATATGAAGATAAAATTACATGGAAGAAGGTAATTTTTGCAGGTTTCAATGCCTTGAATAATTCAGAGATTAAAATCATTCATTTTCTAGAAAAAAGAAATAAAGTTACTTTAATTTGGGATGCTGATCCATACTATGTTTCAAACAGTTTAAATGAAGCTGGATATTTTATAAGAAAAAATAAAAAAGAATTTCCAAATAAAGAATTCCTTTTTTCAAAAGCATACTATAAAGAAAAAATAAAGAAAATTGAAGTAATTGGGGTAGCAAAGAATATTGGTCAAACGATTGTTGCTTCGAGTATTATTAATGAATTAAATAAAGAAGAGCAATTACTTACTGATACTGCATTGGTTTTGTGTGATGAACAATTGCTTATGCCAATGCTAGAGCAGCTTCCATTAGATATAAAAGATACAAATATCACAATGGGATATCCAATGTATTTGTTACCAATTTGTAGTTTGTATCAGGTAATCTTCGACATTCATAATAAAAGTAAAATTCAAGCATCTAATGTAAATAATGCTGTATATTATTTTAAAGATATTTTGAGATTATTAAGAAATCCATCTTTAAATAATGCATTAGATAAAAATGGAATTCAGTTACTAATAAAAAAGATTCAGGACAGTAATTATATTTATTTATCACAGAGATTCTTATTAGATCCAATTATAAATACTCCTTCTCCATTCAAAATTATTGAATTTATATTTGATCCTTGGAATGATAAGGTAGAAGCTGCAATACAATGCATTACGCGATTAACTGAATTTTTAAAAAAAGGAATAGAAAATCAAGATAAATCGCAAGTTAATTTAGATTTTGAAGCATTATTTGCTATTTACAAATTTGTAAATAGAATTGCTGAATGGAAAAAAGATTATGCAGGATTTGATTCTGTAAAAACCTTAAACAGAATTTTCATACAATTGCTAAAACAGCAGACTTTGGCATTTTATGGAGAACCTCTTACGGGACTTCAAATAATGGGAATTTTAGAAACCCGAAACCTAGATTTTAAAAATTTAATTTTATTGTCTGTAAATGAGAATGTAATTCCATCAGCAAAAGCCCATAACTCTTTTATTCCTTTCGATATTGCTAAGATGGCTGGTTTGCCTACTTACAAAGAAAGAGATGCAGTATTTGCGTATCATTTTTACAGATTATTGCAAAGAGCAGAAAATGTTTGGCTAATTTATAATACTGAACCTGATGAATTTGGTAAAGGCGAGCAATCAAGATACATTACTCAAATTGATGAGGAGTTAAAGTTTGATAATATTACATTTAATAAATCATTTTACATTCCTCAACTTCCTAAATATGAAGAATATGATATTCGCATAGAAAAAACAAAAGAAATAATAGACAAAATATTAAATTCACGTAAAAAAGAAGGTGAATTTGCTAAATTCTCTCCTACAGCCCTTTCGGTGTATAATGCTTGTTCGTTAAAGTATTATTTCCAATACATAGAGAACATTTATGCGGAATCAGAACGTGAAGATGAAATAGGTATGGATATAGTTGGTGATGCCATTCATGGTGCATTGCAGGATGTTTATACTCCTTTTTTAAACAAAATTATTCATCCAAAAAACATCGATGAGATGTTAAAGGATATCAAAGAAAGGATTCTTGAGAATTTCCATAGACTTGTAGATAAAGAAGAGTTAAGTAATGGACAGAATCACCTTACTTGGAAAGCTGCAGAAAAAATGGCTGAAAACTATTTATTGGCCGAAAAGAAAATAATTACAGAATTAGAAGAGAACAATCAATACCTGGAATTATTAGGTTTAGAAGAAAAATACAATTTCCCTATTGAAATTAATATAAATAATAAAGTTGAAAAGATATTGTTAGAAGGCAAAGTTGATAGAATTGACAGAGAAAATGGAATATTAAGAATCTCTGATTACAAAACTGGGAATTTTGATGCAAAGGAAATAAAATTGAATGATGTATTTGAGATTCTTGGTGATGCAGAAAAAGCAAAAGCACTTCAATTGTCTCATTATATTCTTATTGCCCGCGACAAATATCCTGATGCTGAAGTAAAAGCCGGAATAATCTCATTGAGAAAGCCTTCTGAAGGTTTTCAAGCTTTTAACATAAACAAAAAGGCTACATTTGTAAAAGAAGACAGTGAAGATATCATTATGCTCTTTAAACAATTGATAGAAAGCTTGTTAAATATTGAATATCCATTTGAAAAAACGGAAGATGTAATCACTTGCAGTTATTGCAATTTTAAAGAAATATGCCAAAGGTAATTTGTATTGACTGAATTTATTTATATTGTCATCTTCATTTAAACAATGCGATACTTAATATTCTTATTATTACTTTTTTGTGGATTAACTGCTCAAACTCAGCAGTTATATTTCGCAAATTATACGCTAGATGACGGATTGCCGCATTCTCGAATAAACGCATTGTTACAAGATAAACAAGGTTATATCTGGATAGGCACCAGCATGGGTGTTTCCAAATTCGATGGGCATATATTTAAAAACTACACAATAAAAGATGGTTTGGGGGATAATAAAGTTACTGCCATTTATGAAACAGAAGAAGGAATCATTTTGTTTGGACACGAAAATGGAAGTATCAGTTATTGGAATAAAAATAAATTTGAATCCAGTTTACTAGAAAAAGATACCAAAAGAATTTTTTGTATTTCTCCTGATAATGATGGGAACATATGGATTGGCACCCAAGCGTCTGGAGCTATTAAAATTAGAAGAAGGAATCTAATTGAAAATTTAAAAAATAAAAAATATGAAAGATTTGATAATACAAAAGGACTAACAAGAGATGTAACTAGTGTATTGCATGATTATCAAAACAGGATGTGGTTTGTTACTGATTTAGGAATTAAATTATTAAATAATGTAACTAAAAAATTCGATTTTTATTTACCAAAAGGAGTTGAATTTGTTCAATTTTCAAGTATTGTAGAAGATGAAAACAAAGACATTTGGCTTGGTACCGTTACATCTGGAGCATTTAAATATTCTAAAGAATTAAAAAAGTTTATTGCATTTAATAATGAAAATGGGAAACTTCAATCGAATTTTGTTACGACCCTAAAAAACAATAAAGAAGGTAAAATAATGATTGGAACTTGGGGAGGAGGGTTCGCAATTTCAAATAATGATGAAATCACTACTATTAATGAAATAAATGGATTGAGCGAAAACAAAGTGAGATGTCTCTTAGAAGATCGTGAAGGAAATATTTGGGTAGGAACAAATCAAAATGGATTATCGTGTTATAGAGGAAACCAATTCAAAGCATTTCTTAAATCAAAAGTTGCAACCAATACTCCTATAGGTGCTGTGCTGAAAGATAGCAAAGGAAGGTTATGGTGCGGCAGTAATAATGGAATTTACCTTTCAGAAAACAAAAACTTAAGTGAATATAGAAAAATTGATTTTCTTACAAATGGTGAAGAAATAGAAGTAACATCTATAATTGAAGATAAAAGTGGAACAATTTGGGTAAGTACCTGGGGAGCAGGAATTTTATTAATTCATCCTCAAAACTATACTGTTGACAGGTTTCAAGGCAAAATTCCTTTATTGGATATTCCTACCTTTAATGAGCAATACGTTCATACCTTAAAAAAAGACAGCAAAGGAAAAATATGGATTTCTATGCTAAGGGGTTTGGCAGTATTTAATCCAAAAGAAAACTCTATCAAGACTTTTACAAAGCGAGATGGCTTAGCAGATATCAGCAATACCGATTTACAAGAAGATAATCTAGGTAGAATTTGGATTGGTTCAGCAAGCAGTGGATTAACAATTTATGACAATGAAAAATTTACTGTGTTGAAAAACACCAATATTGCAATAAATCCTGCTATTTCTTCTATCTCAAAAAGCCAAGACGGTACAATTTGGATAGCAACCGAAGGTGGTGGCATTTACAGTTTTGATGATAATAATTTTACAAATTACACTATTCTAGATGGTTTATCTTCTAATTTCATTACTTTAATAGAATGCGATTCTAATAATAGAGTTTGGTTAGGAACCAATAAAGGCATTTGCCAATTTGATCCAGCCAAGAAGAAATCAATAATTTATAATAAAATTGATAAGAATTCAAGAATCGAAACAAAACCGAATGCTTCTTTTCTAGATGATAATGGCAGCATTTGGTTTGGAACAATTAATGGGGTTTTACAATTTAAAACAGCTCAATTTAAAACTAATCCGGTTGAATCTATTACAAAATTATATGCAGTTAAGGTATTTCAAGACACTATTTTTGAAGACAATACAAAATTAAATTACAAAAAAAATTACATTGCTTTTTATTTTAACGGCATTTGTTTTAGCGATCCTGAAAAGGTATTTTATCAGTATAAATTAGAGGGTTTTGATGATGCATGGCAAACACCAACTCAACTAAATTTTGCAACATATAATAACTTAAATCCGGGAACATATCGTTTTTTAGTTAAATCTTGCAACAACGATGGAATATGGAATAAAAAACCCTTAACATTTAGTTTCGAGATAACTCCACCCTTTTGGAAAACCTGGTGGTTTTATTCAGTTATTGTAGTTGTTTTGATAATTTCTATAGTAACATTTATAAAATTTAGGGAAAGAAATTTAAGATTAGAAAAAAGAAGATTAGAGGATTTAATTGGTGAAAGAACAATAGAAGTGGTAAAACAAAAAGAAGAAATAGAAAATCAAAGAGATGAATTAAAGATAAACAGCAACATTATTGAACAGAAAAATTTAGCAATTACAGATAGTATTAGATATGCCAAACGCATACAATTGGCCACGTTACCATACAGCGACATTATAAAAAGGCATTTACCAAATTCATTCATATTATACAAACCTAAAGATATTGTAAGTGGAGATTTTTATGCATTTGCAAAAAAAGAGGATGAATTAATCTTAGCAGCGGCAGATTGCACTGGTCATGGAGTGCCAGGAGCATTTATGAGTATGATTGGTACCAACTTATTTAATCAGATAATTAATGAAAAAAATACTACTAAACCATCTGAAATTTTAAATCAATTAGATAAAGGAATTGAACGTGCATTAAAACAAGATGAAACCGATAATCATGACGGGATGGATATGGTAATTTGTTCGTTTAATTTTAAGGAAAATAAATTTCAATTTGCAGGCGCAAATCGCCCATTGTGGATAGTTAGGAACAATAAAATTAATGCTAATTCTCTGCTAAAAATTGAGCATTACGGTGAATATATGGAAATTATTAGACCCAATAAAAATCCAATAGGAGGCTTTAATCAAGAGCAAAAAGAATTATTTACTAATCACCAATTTAATTTAGAACCTGGCGATACAATTTATTTATTAACTGATGGTTATTCAGACCAATTCGGAGGTGAATTGGGAAAAAAGTTACTTTCAAAACGCTTACGTGATTACCTTGTTGAGATAAAAGGAGAATCGATGAATAAACAAGAATCTTTGTTAGATATATTTTTTGAAAAATGGAGGGGAAGTCTCGAACAAGTAGATGATGTATTAATTATCGGTATTCGATTATAATTTAAATGTCCTTTTAGACAATTCTTCTGGGGAAAACTCGGGAGGAAATATTTTCTTTATACTACTCTTTATGTTTGAGGCACCGAAAAGTAGCTTACCCGTTTTTTGGAAAGTAGTTTGAAATGCCGCCATAGTGTACCTTCCAAATGTTGTAAAACCACCTTCAAATTTCTGAAAATCATACTCCTTTTCAGTGGTACAATAACCGAAAAATTCATTTGCGTAAGAAACAATAATCACGTCCAAAATTCCTTCATTTTCTAAATCGTGCAAAATGCTCTTTCGCAGTATTTCTCCACCTTTAGTAGATATATCTCCAGGAAAACCTACAATCGCTATTTCTCCAATAATGAAAATTTGAATTGGCAATATTACTGGCAACCAGGTATTTTCTTTTAAAGCGCCATTGCTGTATTGTTTCTTAATTTCGTTTATTGTTTCAGTTAGTACATTAGACAATGGTAGTTTTTTTAAATTACTAAAACCAAGTATCTTTTTAGATTGTAACTCTATTACTATTTTTTTGTTTCCATGTGCTTCATACAAGCGTTTTTCAATGGTTCTTTTTCTTAGAGAGTTTATAACAGGAAGCTTTCTAAAAGTTTTTAAATACCCGCTCATTAAACTAATTGCAGAAGATGAAACTCCATCAATTCCAGGGCAATCTATTTCAGAGCCTTCTAAAAATGAAAGTCCTATTGCAGCCTCGCCAGTTTCATGAGCTAATTTATCGTCAGTAAACACTGGATCACAATCAACATTCGAAAAATCGAAATATGCTAGAACACTTTTTAATCTATTACTAATTGGTATTTGATGTTCTTCTTTTTCAATGAGGGTTTTGGCTTTTTCAAATTGCAAAAATCCATTAAAATATGCCGATTTAAAAGCATCTTCATACTTACCTCTTGGCCACCATTTGCCTCTACCATGGTAATTTGGAGAAACATCTGCGGCTGCTGAAGAACAAAAAGCAGCAACAAAAGGCTTTTCTTCAGTTTGATCATTTTCTAATAATGAGGCTGCATAGCCTTTATTATCTGAGTGAATTTTACTATTGTTTATACCAATAGAATTAGCTTGTACTCCGAAAAAGTTAATTATACCTTTATTACCTCCACTCTTATTTGTAATTCTCAGCTGCTTCATCATCCTATCCACAGCCAAATTCGTTTGTGCATCATCTAAATCCTGAACATCATTATTTTCCATATAAGCTTCAAAACTTCTATTAAAGGCTACATCAGCATCCATTTCGAAATTATCTGCATTTAAAAAGATATTGGCATTTTCTAAGTCTTTGTATGCAAAACTAAGGGCATTTATACATGCTATTTTATAACTTTCGAAGACATCCGGTCTAAACCCTTTAGTAGTAATGTTAAAAGCTGCATAGTGTCCATGTCCACCGGGAGCTGAATGCGTATGCTGAGCGCATAGCATTAAATTTTCCATCTTAATTTCTGAAATTCCTTTGGCGTTAATTTGCCTTACAATAGCCAATTTAAGATGATGAGATACAAAACCACATTCTAAATTAACTATTGCAAGAAACTCCTTTTCGTATCTAAAAATAAAAGCCCTAGCGTACAAATCTGTTTCAGCGCCATCGCTAATCTGATTAACTTTTGCATAACCATGCAATGCTTGGCTTACTTTATTGAATACAACCTTAGATTTTGCGCAGCCTATATGCATTTTTCAGAACTGTGCAAAACTAAGCTTTTTAGAAGTTCTTCTAACAAAAATAGATTTTTTTAACAAATATTTATATGAACTATATTTAATAAAGCAATATCAAACTCACTATAAAAAATTACTAGCCTAATAAAATGCCGACTTTTAAATATTATATAAACTTAATCTTAGTACACGACAAAAATACATAAACACCTAATTGTTAGTAATTTAGGCGTAAATATTGATTTAATAAGCTGATATTCAATATATTAAAGGATTATATCTTACGTAATGCCTTTAAAAAAGAAT
>Ga0247831_1001607_pt1 | contig 41418 bp, 66 predicted proteins | sample LaCruzMarch2015__9_FD_192406 | JGI IMG/M metagenome (GOLD analysis project Ga0247831, IMG submission 192406) | Freshwater microbial communities from meromictic Lake La Cruz, Castile-La Mancha, Spain - LaCruzMarch2015_1m | ecosystem: Environmental > Aquatic > Freshwater > Lake | place: Spain...
GGCGTGCCGCAGCAATGGAAGAACTTGAAAAGATTGCTGAATACCAGGACAAACTCGAGGCTCTAAAATGGGTGGCGCAAAATAGCGGTTGACTTTAATTAGAGTCCTGTTACTATGATAATAGGAAGTGAAAGGGAATACATTATGATTGATCGTCACGATTTTATAGACCACCGTCTTGAAGCCGCTAAGGCCACCGGAGACCGCTATGCCCGAGAACGGTCTTGGTGCATTATCCCTGAAGCGGAAAAGACTCCTATTTCCGTTCGGGTAGTTCTTGGTTGCGTCATTGCTGCCACCGTTCTATTCGTTGCTGTGCCCGTCATTGTTAGAGCTCTATTGTCGTAAACCCGTTTGACATTAATTAGAGTCCTGTTACTATGATAATAGGAAGTGAAAGGGAATCAAAATGCTACCCGAAATTGGTGATCATGTCTCGTGGGTCTCAGAGAAAGGCCTGCGCTGCGGCACCGTCTGCAATCTCTACCCAAAGGCAGGAACCGTTCTCGTAAAACACTCAAAGGACGGTGATTTTTACATCAAAGACACATTGGCGAACCTCCGTATGATCGATTTTTCGGTTGATCGTCGCGGCGGCAGAGGCGCAATGGCTCTTGCTGTATGATTTTAGGCGCGTAGCTCAATGGTTAGAGCCGACCGCTCATAACGGTCTGGTTGCAGGTTCGAGACCTGCCGCGCCTACCAAATTTTCATATAAATACGCGATCATGCTTAGCACACAGGAAATAGCAGAGTGAAAACTTTTAATCAATTCGTGGCAGAATCTTACGTTCGAATGACGACTCTTCGAGAAATTGTCGCTGCAATCGCCGTTCATAAAAAGGCTGGTGAGATTGTAAATCCTGTCTATCAGGACCTCAGCTCTCAAGCTCGTCGTGTCTTTGGCAAAGAAGCCGAGATCGGCCGTGACTTGATCCTTAAAGTCATGCATGCTGGTGGCGGCGCACAGAATCGTGACGCTGATATTTCAGATCTTTATTATGCATGGCCACATGACTCATTCCAGGGCCTAGGCAAGTTTGAAAAGATTCTGCTCAAGGTCGAGAAGATGAAGAAGCAAAATATGGCTCCGGTCATTAAGGCTGGAAAGGACATTCTTGCTAACTGGAAACCTGTTGCCGAAGACCTTAAAATGCTCAAAGGCAAGGTGGTTAAGATCACTGCTAAACGAGCTCAAGCTAAACAAGTGGCCGCTAAAGCAATGGGTGCAAGATTCAATGATTCGTCCTCACTCATTAAGGTGCTCGAAAGCCATCTTGATGAGTATAAAGCTATGGCTAAACAGCGTGCCGAAGAGTTTATCGAGAATAAACTCGATTACCTTAGTAAACATGACTGGATTCTAAACAAAGCGGCGCCCTACCCTAGTGGATACGGTGCCGACTACAAGCGGGTGCAGAATATGCGGTCACTGTATAATTCCATCACCAAGTCAAAGTTTACCAGCCGCCCGGTTGGCGAGCCTGACATTCTTGCGCCCGATCAGCAGAAAATTGATCGCTATGTTAAAAATAGTGTTGATGGTGCCGAAGCAAGCTATCGTGAGTTCATGGCAAAGATGATCACGAAGATTGGCAAACCAGTTATTGATGCTAAGATGCTTGGCAATATTTGGACCAATGCGGTGCTAACTGTCACCACAAACGACGGTGAAGAGCAAGTCTGGAACACGAAGATGATCCTGAACTTCTCGAAATACCAAAAAATGTTTAATCAGTTTCCATCCCGCCGAAAGAGTTGAAAAAACTTTTAGGAGTACGATATGTCAAATATAACACATAAAATGTTTACCGCAAACATGGGTGGGACTGCTGCGGCAAATTACATCGGCATCACAGTCTTCACCTTATCCGAGACCTGCGGTTCCAAGTGCGGTTCTTACTGTAACTAAAATCTAAGGCTTAATATTTTGAATATCTTTTATGTACATGAAAATCCAGTTATAGCAGCTCAAAGTCTCGTTGATAAACACGTTGTGAAAATGGTTCTAGAAACTGCGCAGTTACTATCGACCGCGCACAGGGTCATTGACGGCGTTATGTCGGTTGATGCATCGTCTGGGCGTAAGAAGAAAGTATGGAAACTACCAGACGACCGAGACGATATTCTGTATAGCGCTACTCATATTAATCACCCAAGTGCCGTATGGGCTCGACAATCAATCTCAAACTACAACTGGCTGGTTGAGCATTTGTTTGCCCTTGGTGATGAGTACACATACCGCTATGGCAAAAAGCATCTGACTATGACTAAGCTAGGGTATGAGCTTCAGTCCCCGCCATTTAAGTTAAAAGAGTATGACTGGACTAAAATGCCTTCTTGTATGCCAGACTGCTACAAGACGTCGGATAACCCCGTTATCAACTATCGGAACTACTACCGAGGCGACAAAGCCCGTATGCATGCCTGGAAAAAACGAGATATCCCAGATTGGATTAAAACCGTTTGACTTTAATTAAGTTCCTGTTACTATGATAATAGGAAGTGAAATGGATATACATACGTGACTAAGATTAATAAGTCTAATTTTGTCCCGATGGATGAACGCCCGCGATGCTCTGAAGAAGGTTGTAACAATGCCGCGCAGAAAAATGGTAAATACTATGCCAAGCAATGTTGGTCTTGCGGAAAAGGCCGGTTGGCCAAAAATAGGGTTATTCCCCCAATACACGAACGCCCATTTTGCAAAGTAGAAGGATGCACCGACCGCGTGACAACTGCGACCGGGTGCAGAAAAGATGGTACTGCATATCTCAGAAAGAAATGTTGGCAGCACATCCAGTATGATCTTGCAATAAAGCGCGGATTTAATTCTATAACAGAGTTGGTAAATAGTCGGAGTCCCTACCGTAAGCACCGAAAAACATATTGTGAGAATATTGACGGCAGACTTGGGTTCGTTTGCACCACAACCATCTTAGATGAGGCCCAAGGCGCCCAGCTCGATGTAGATCATCGGGACGGTAACAAAAAAAATAACAATGATGAGAATCTTCAGACTCTTTGTGCGTCATGTCATCGTTATAAAACTTGGAAAGAGAAAGATACGAGATCGGCAAAGCGCAAGGACTATAAACGCATGCATGGCATCGTGGCTGAAGCACTTTAACACAAACTCAAGGCGAATAGTTCAAAATGATTAACCTAAACACCAAGCAATTTTCTAAGCACGAAGCTACGATGAAAGAGCTCGGGCTCACTGAACTACCACAGCATATCAACATGCGGGTGGATCAGCTCAATCGGGCGCTCATGTACGAACTCACTAGCGAAGTGCTAGACGAGACCGATGAAACTCTAGTCATGGCTGTATACGAATGTATGGCACGGCATTGCTCTATGTCCAATGTCAAGTACTACGTGTTCCCAGACTAATCCGTCTCCTTAGCTCAGCTGGATAGAGCAACAGACTAAGTTTATGTTTTTCATAAATAAAGTTAAATGCAGCTATGGTGAAAAGGATATCACAGGAGCCTTCTAAGCTCTTATTCCAGGTTCGAATCCTGGTAGCCGCGCCATTTTTTGTTTGACTTTAATTAGAGTCCTGTTAGTATGATAATAGGGATTGAAAAGGAAGAAATATGACCACCACAAGTAAAGCGCTCACCTATCAGGAACTACTGTTTCTGTTGGCTGAGTACCAAGCATTCATGAACGCTGAGGTTAAGGATGTTGACCCTGACGGCTTCAGGACTTGGATGACTTCGTGCATTGAACTTGAGGATAGAGTTACTGCAGCCATTTCGGCGGTAGAGAATAACGTATGACCGCCGCAATTATTATCGTCGGGCCCTGGATGGCCATCACATAGAAAGGCTGTATAATGAGTGAACTGTTACTTGGAGCCGCCATCGTTCTCTCTTGTTTACTTAACCTGCTGATAGGTTTTATCATCGGAGAGAAATATGGTGTTAAGTCTGGGTCCATCTTTACGGTGGAGCTATTCAAAAAACATGGGTTCCTGAAAGTAGATGAAAACGGGAACATCGAAAAAATCGTTTGACTTTAATTAGGGTCCTGATAGTATCATACTATGATAATCAATGTGACTGGCGGAAACGCGAAAGAACGACTTGCTGTGAACGCGGCGGCTGCATTTTATGCCGACCTCCTTCTTCATCCTGCTACCAACCGAAAGGTTGTAGTGGATATTGAAATCAGTTCCACTGGCAAGTTTATGGGGCTTTGTGTCAACGAAGATGCAAAGCGGAATCCCAGAGAGTTTACCATCCATCTTCGTAAAAAGAAGGGTGACGACTGTATGCTCAAGACTCTGGCTCACGAAATGGTCCATCTAAAGCAGTTTGCAAAGAATGAGTTGACCGACGTGGGTGGCAATAAGTCAACCGTCTATCGTGGCGGGCAAAGCTACTCCACTAAGTGGATGGGCAAAGTCTGGGCGCCGAAAGGCAAAGAACATCCCTACTATGATGCCCCATGGGAAATTGCAGCTTATGGGCAAGAAGTAGGACTATATAAACGACTGGCTGAACGAATTGAGGGCCTAAACAATGAGGAACAATATGCTAGATCAGAATGAACTACTTGACGGCTTTGCGAAGCTGCAAACTCGACTTATGGCCGATATCATGTCTGGCATCGGTGTCACGGCTTGCGCTGTAGATGACATCGTCGCAGAGACACGAGAACAAAACCGCGACACTTGGACTTCGTATTGTCTGGATATGCAGAGGCTGTTTGCCTCAGCGGCGCTTAAGGACGACTAAGCGGCAGCAAGCCAGCCAAAGTACTGTCTGGTTAGCTTTTCGCGGTGATCAAGTCCGTTAGTGCCGCCGTTTACCTTCTTGGTAACAGCAAGAATAGCACTGTCGGTTACACCTGCATCACAGGCATCCCAGAGTCCAGCTCTTGTATTAAAGTAATGCAGGGCGGATTCAAACGAGTAGTCAGTAGCTACTACATCTGGATTGGAAAGAATCTCTGGCTTGTTCAGCGCTTTGCTAAAGAGTTCGTAGTTATCCTGCCCGGTGAGTTGAATAGCACCCCGGCCTCTAAACTTCCAGCCGTCACCAGACGCCTCAGGTCCATTTCCCATACGGCCGCCATAAACTCTATTGGCAATCATCTCTGGCTTTCTAGCATATGCTTTAGCGGTCGTAGCATTGAAATACTTACCAAATGTTTTTAGCAGACCTTCGGCGGAGTAGTTTAGGTTTTCGGTGAACACTCGGAACTCTCCGGTCTCATGCGCTACCTGCCCAAAGAAATGTGCCGCACGAACATTGGATAGTTTGAAATGCGCCGCGGCGGCTCTAAGGGTTTTGGGGCCAAATGTGCCATCAGCAGTAAGGCCTAGTTTCTTTTGTAGTGCAATGAGACTCATTTGTAATCCTTTGGGTTGACAGTAAATGGTGGTTGTAGTACTATATATAATCTCACACAAGGATAGCGCATGACTAAGTTTTTCACCAACGTGTCGCTCCAAGGCGATAATATCCTTCTCAGAGGCTATGAGGACGGCAATCGAATCTTCACCAAGATTCCATATAAGCCGTATCTGTTTGTGCCTGCAAAGAATGGTGAGTCCGATTATAAAACCATTGGCGGCACCCCGGTTGGGCGGGTCGACTTTGATAGCATTGGATCGGCAAAGGACTTTGTAAAGACGTACAAGGACGTTAATGGAATGCCTATCTATGGCATGACCAACTTCCAGTATCCCTTCATCAACGACTACTACCCGGGTGAAATCAAATACGACCCAGCGCAGGTAGCCGTGGTGGGTATTGACATTGAGGTGGATATCTCGGATGGATATCCAGATGTAGAAAAAGCACAGAACGAAGTTACCGCCATCACTCTCTCCAGAGATGGTGTCAAAGTAGCACTTGGTTGTCGTGACTATACTCCGCCCGATAAGAGTATCACGTACTACAAGTGTACGAACGAGGAACATCTACTACAGTCCTTCCTTGGTTTGTGGCAGGGCCCAACCTACTCACCTGATATCGTGACCGGATGGAACGTGGAGTACTTTGACATTCCATATCTGGTCAACCGTATCGGTGTCGTCCTAGGCGAGGAAGCTATCAAACGAATGTCGCCTTGGTATCGAGTGACCGAGCACCTTGTTACTGTAATGAATAGGACCCAGCAGTCGTATGACTTGGCTGGCATTTCAGTTCTTGACTACCTTCAACTATACAAGAAGTTTGTTTATGTCAAACACGAGTCCTATACTCTGGACTTCATTGCCAACTACGAGCTTGGTGAACGAAAGCTTGACTACTCCGAGTTTGACGGGCTGAATGGACTATACCATAACAACTTCCAGAAGTACATGGAGTATAACATCCGAGACGTAGAGCTTGTCGATCGGTTGGATGATAAGCTTAAACTCATTGAACTAGTGATGACGTTTGCCTACGATGCCAAGGTCAACTACAACGACACGTTTGCTACGGTGCGGCCCTGGGATGTTATTATCCACAACCATCTACTTGATCAGAACATTGTTATCCCACAGAACCAAAACAATGGCAACCCAGACGACTTTATGGGCGGGTACGTCAAGGAACCGATGGTGGGTATGCACAAGTGGGTGGTGTCGCTCGACCTAAACAGCCTTTATCCTCACCTGATCATGCAGTATAATATCTCGCCTGAGATGCACAGAGGCACTCTTGGCGTCACGATGACAGTTGACGATATCCTGGCTGGGGGACTGACTGAACATCACAAGACTCTGGTTGACAACGACCTTACCGTTGCCGCAAACATGAATGTGTTCTATCGGGCAAAGCAGGGCTTCTTGCCCAAACTCATGCAGAAAATGTATGACGACCGCGTGGTCTACAAACAAAAGATGCTTGAGGCCAAGAAGGAACTCAACGACCTGAAGCCTGGGCAGGGCGGGACTCAACTGGTAAAGGATATTGCCCGATACCACAATCTTCAAATGTACAAAAAGATTGCCCTGAACTCCGCATATGGCGCTCTGGCAAATCAGCACTTCCGTTGGTTCCAGCTAGAGTTTGCTGAAGCCATTACATCCTCTGGGCAACTATCAATCCGATGGATCGAAATCAAGCTCAACGAATACCTCAACAAGTTGCTCAAGACCCAAGGCATTGACTACGTGGTTGCCATGGACACAGACAGTTGCTACATAAAACTAGATACGCTGGTTGAAAAGTACTTCCCTGGTGAAACCGACTCTCCCAAGATTGCAAAAATGCTTGATCGGTTTATCACCGACAAACTAGAGCCCTACATCGACGAATCGTACCAGTTGCTTGCGGATTATACAAACAGCCGCGAACAAAAGATGAAGATGAAACGAGAGTGCGTGGCTGACCTTGCTATCTGGACGGCCGCCAAGCGCTACATCCTTAATGTCTATAACGAGGAAGGTGTTATCTACGACACGCCGAAACTAAAGATGACGGGCATCGAAGCCATCAGAACCTCGACTCCGATGGCTTGCCGTGATGCTATTAAGGAAGCCATGAAGATTACTATGCGTGGTGACGAAGCCGCACTGCAGGTGTTCATTGAGGACTTCAGAAGCAAGTTTATGGCTCTGACTCCGGAGGAAATCTCATTCCCGCGTGGCATGCATGAAATGGGCAAGTGGCAGGATGCAAAAACCATCTACAAGAAGGGCACTCCAATCCACGTGAAGGGCTCGCTTCTCTACAATGCCACCATCAAAAAGCTAGGGCTATCATCCAAGCTACAGGATATCACCTCAGGTGAAAAGATTAAGTTCGTGTATCTGGTAGAGCCAAACCCACTGCGGGCGCCGGTGATATCCTTTCCGCAGCGGCTACCCACCGAACTAGGGCTGGATAAGTATATCGACCGGGACCTAATGTTTACAAAGACGTTCCTTGACCCGCTTCAAGGTATCCTGAAGGTGATCGGATGGAGTTCGACTAAAGTTTCTACCCTGGAGGACTTTTTTTCGTAGGGGGGTTGACATAATACCTAGTCCTGTTACTATGATAATAGGAAGTGAAATGGATATAAGCATGAACCGAGACATTCTACAGAAACAACTATCAGAAAAGATCGTAGCTCAGCGGATTGCTAAAGCTCGAGCCTGCGGAAAGTCGGAGGCCGTGCATGGGTCTACCACTTACTGGGGTCGAGTGTATGCAGACGAAGCCCGACAATGGGAAGCTGCAGCAGAACGAGCAAAGGCAGGCGACCTGACACCATTTACGCTGAAACCAGTAACTCCTTCAGCTGTGGTTTTCAATGGCGTCAGCTATGAAGCAAAACAACAAATCAATGTGGCAATCCAGGCTTATGGAGTAATCAATGCTTGATCAAACTATCGAAGACGTAAAGAAAGCTCTAGCTGCTATCGCGGACGGTGCTTCGTATAGCACCTCCGACATATATGCAGGAAGCCTACTAGTTCTAGTAGAGAATGCCGAGTATACGCCAGATAATGGGCAGGACCCACACTTGGGCTTTGAAACTCCTGTTCGTTCGGCGAAGGTTGGTGCTGGTCTGGAGCAAATGTCTCTTGACAAGTTTTTTGCGGATTATCTCATTCCACATGCAACACAAGCAGAATACGAAGGCGATTACGTAAAGGCGCTTGTTCTTCGAGAAGCAATTCGTCGCCTTGAACAAAATAATACATATGTCGTGGAATAATATAATCCCTGGGTCTATTGCCCATATATGAGCGCACTGGAAAACCAGCATGACTACAGGAAAATTCTATGCAGGTATAGGAAGTCGAGATACACCTCCTGATATCCTAGAGCAAATGGCAGAAATTGCTAGCATCTTCTTGATCTGATGTATTTAATACACTTTCTTTAAAGGACTATAAATGAAACCTTCAATCGATATGGATAACTTTGACTTCGGCTTTACCGCGGTAGGTGAGGCTGATATCTTAGCGCCAGCGGTAGAGCAAGAAAATAGCAAGGTCGAGACCATGTATAAACTCATTATGCCTCTCCTGAATAATCTGATTAAAGATTCAGAGACCAAGGAGTATATCCACTGGCCTAATCGTAAAGCAAAGCTCGAGGAATTTGTAGCCAAACTAAATGCACTAAGATCATCTTAATGATTGACATAATTGTCCTCTTATAGTACTATCAATAATCGCCGAACACAGGAGGACAAATGTCCGATCTACTAAATAAGCTGCGCAAGAACTCAACTATCAAGGAAACAGATATCCTTGTTGACTCAAAGTTTTTCAACAAAAAAGATATGGTCCAAACACCAGTGCCTGCGATTAACGTGGCACTATCTGGCTCACTAACTGGTGGCCTGACCCCAGGTCTTACTACTCTGGCTGGTCCGTCTCGACACTTCAAGACCGGCTTTGGGCTACTGATGGCTAAAGCCTACATGGACAAGTATCCAGATGCCGTGCTAATGTTCTATGACTCGGAGTTTGGTACTCCAAAGTCATACTTCGAGGCGTTTGACATTGACGCTTCTCGAGTGCTGCATACTCCGCTCACCGACATCGAACAGCTCAAGTTTGATGTGATGACTCAGCTCGATGTTATTACTCGAGGTGAGCGTGTCATCTTTCTAATTGACTCGGTGGGCAACCTGGCCTCAAAGAAGGAAGTAGATGATGCAATCAAGCAGAACTCTGCCGCTGATATGACCAGGGCAAAGCAACTCAAGTCTCTGTTCCGTATGATCACCCCACACCTGAACATTAAAGATATTCCTATGCTGGTGGTGAACCACGTGTATATGACTCAAGAGATGTTCTCCAAGCCAGTGGTCAGTGGTGGTACCGGTGTCATGTACTCCAGCGATACTGTGTTCATCATCGGCCGCCAACAGGAAAAAGATGGCAAGGAACTCATGGGCTACAACTTTATCATCAATGTCGAGAAGTCTCGGTACGTGAAAGAAAAGTCTAAGATTCCAGTCGAAGTCACCTTTGAAGGTGGTATCTCTCGGTGGGGTGGGCTGCTTGAAATGGCTCAGGAATCCGGGCACGTGATCAAGCCAAAGAACGGTTGGTACCAGCGAGTTGATATGGCCACAGGTGAAGTTGCGGATAAGAGCTATCGTGAAAAAGATACCTATAAGGCAGAGTTCTGGAACCCAGTGCTAAGTTGCCCTGTGTTTGGCGAGTACATCGAGAAAAAGTACCAAGTATCACACGGTGCTATTATGAAGAGCGAAGACACGGTTGATGAAGTATACAGTAACATTACGGAGGACTAATGCAAGTAGAGCATCTTATTCTAAAGAACCTGCTTGCGAATGAGGAATATACTAGACGCGTATTACCATACGTCAAGCCGGAATACTTCCATAATCGTGTGGATAAAATTGTACTAGAACTAATCTCTGACTACACCAACAAGTACAACAAAGTCCCTACCAAGGATGCTTTGCTAGTTGATATCGGGGCTCTTTCTGGGCTTCATGCCGAAGAATATACTTCCGGTGTAGCTCTAATCAATGAAATGTCTGCCAGAGGAGATGATCTTCCCGCCGATATCGAATGGGTTCTGACTACTACAGAGAAGTTCTGTCAGGACAAGGCCATCTATAATGGTATTATGGATGCTATCAAAATCCTAGACGATAAAGATAGCAGTATCTCTAAGGGCGGCATTCCAAAGATACTATCCGATGCCCTTGGAGTTAACTTTGATGCCCATATCGGGCACGATTTTATTGAGGACAGTAATGCTCGATTTGAGTTTTACAATCGAGTTGTGAGTAAAATCCCCTTCGACCTAGAGTACTTTAATAAAATCACCGGCGGTGGGCTGCCTAGTAAAACACTCAGTGTCTGCTTGGCGGGCACCGGGGCTGGCAAGAGTCTTTTCATGTGTCACTGTGCGGCTGCAAACCTCATGGACCACAGGAATGTTCTCTATATCACATTGGAACTAGCAGAAGAACGGGTAGCAGAACGAATTGATGCTAACCTGCTCGACATTCCAATCTCTGAACTTGCCACGATTGACAAGGCTCGATATGACTCAAAGATGACTCGGGTCAAGTCTAAGTCTAAGGGCAAACTTGTGGTGAAAGAATACCCAACGGCATCTGCTGGCGCCGGGCACTTCCGTCACCTACTGAACGAACTGAAGCTTAAAAAGAACTTCAAGCCTGACATTATCTACATTGACTATATGAACATCTGCACCTCCAGCCGGATTAAGGCTGGTGCTAATGTGAACTCGTATACTATGGTCAAAGCCATTGCCGAGGAACTTCGAGGCTTGGCGGTAGAGTTCGAGGTTCCAATTGTTACGGCAACTCAGTCTACCAGGTCTGGCTATAGCAACTCCGACGTAGGGCTAGAGGACGTATCGGAGTCGTTTGGTACTGCACACACAGCAGACTTTATGTTTGCGCTCATCACCACCGACGAACTGGCAGGACTTAACCAACTGCTGGTGAAACAACTTAAGAACCGATTCAGTGACCCGGATCAGTTCAAGCGCTTTGTCGTCGGCATTGATAAATCCAGAATGAGGCTATATGACGTAGAACAAAATGCACAGTCCGATCTAATTGATACCCCACTGATGGACAACACTGGCTTTGGTACTCGAGATTCCACCGAAAGCAAGTTCAAATCCAAATTTAGCAATTTTTCATAAAGAGAGAAAATGATTAACTATAAGATGTCCAATGTGCGTGATGGCCTGGCTGACGTACTTGAAACTACCACCGGCTTTATTCTGGGGCGACAGCTACCAGTTGAGTCGGCTAGAGCTCGAGTAAGGCACCTAAACTTTGGTGGTGGTTTTGATGGGGCCACACCAAGTTTCTTTGTAAGTAGAGATTCACTTTCGTATAAATAAAACATTGGTGCATGTAAGTGTGACTCAGATCACACTAGTGGCAAGAGCCCGCGTAAGACGGGTATACTGGAATTAACGGGGAAGCTGCAAGGCAGGTGGGGTTCCTCCCGTTCATGCACAACTTGAGGGAGGGTCTTAGGGCCCTCCCTTTTTGCATTTTTCGTTTGACTTTAATTAGAGTCCTGTTAGTATGATAATAGGAAGTGAAAAGGAAAAACATGTCTATCACATATGTAGTAGAAACCACGGTTGACGGTCAGAAGGGAATTCCCTTTATCGAGACCAAGCTCTCAGAAGCTATGAAGCTTGCCAATGCGTTCTGTGACTGTTCGGATGAAGTTGAAATCGTAAAGCTTTTGGGCGGCAAGGAACAAGGCCGAATGCCATTTAATATGTACACGTGCCGCCCCCATCACGTCGGCTTTCGCTGATGGGTGCTAGGCACCAGAAATATCTGGATATGCTTTGTGACGTTGCTGAGACAGTAGAACCGGTAGCTCGACAACGGATGGCGGCTGCAGTGGTGCTAAAGAACCATGTAATCTCAGTTGGAATTAATAAACGAAAGACCCATCCGGTCCAACAGAAATACAGCAAACATAAAGAGGCCATTTGGCTTCACGCAGAGATTGATGCAATCATCGGAGCTCTGCGGCACATCAGCCCAGAGGAACTTAGTCAATGCACTATGTACGTGGCTCGAGTTAAACGCCCAGACGATAACCCTAATGTTTTTGTCGAAGGCTTGGCTAAGCCCTGCGAAGGGTGTCAACATGCTTTGGAACAATTTGGAATTAAGAAAGTGTACTACACGAAATGAAACGAAATAGATATAGCAGTTACGTCATTCTTGCCGCCGCAGGATCGCTTGTGTTTTTGGGCATGATTCTGCAATTAATCTCACAAATCTTTTGACTTTAATTAGAGTCCTGTTACTATGATAATAGGAAGTGAAAAGGAATACATTATGAACTACGAACTGACTGATGAATGGCTCCAAGGGAGCTGTATATACGGTAGTGAAAGAGAATGGCAAAGCCAGCTGGCTTTGGCTTTCGTAGAATTTGTAAACATATTCAAGAGGTGATGTAACGATGAGTAAAAAAGTGATCAAAAAGCAATACACAGAAGAATACGTCGAGGCAACCAGACAAAACCTGCGTAGGCTTCAACATTGGTTCGATGGCTTTGAGGCTGCCGGTGGCAACATTCCTCAGTGCTTGCAAGGGCTATGTTCATTAAACGCAGCTATCAGAATCCTACAAGATTACAAGGTGATTAAATAGCAATGTATGAAGTAATGGTATATGAGACCCCCAAGGGCTACCAAGTGGATGTGGGCTGGGGCTCCTATGAGTTCTGTCGATCACGCTTAAGCCCAGCACCCGCAGTAGAGCTGCTTACATTCTGGCCAGACAATGTCAAGGATAGAGCTATGGAGGCGCTGGAGATCGGGCGTGCTAATGGGTTGCCTCTGTAATGCACCTAGCACCGATATTTGTAAGCACCATCAACCATGGTAAAATCAAACGAAAACTCGCTGCACCACAGCAACGAGCACTAGCCGAACACGAGGCTTGGCTACGTAAACGTGGGCTTCATAGTGAGCAAATCAATGAACGCAAGCCAAAGAAGCAAACTACCAAGGAAAGTACTTCTTCGTATGATCCTCGGTGCAACGTGCCAATGTCCAATCTAGTAGGCAATGGCTTCAAGAAAGATGAAAACAGATACACAGGTACTTTGATTAAGGGCATTGCAACCATGCACAAGTCCAATGCAGTTCCGGTTATTGACAAGAACCAGATGGAAGAAATCTCTCGTATGCGCCGAGGATAAAATGCCGTTTGACTTTAATTAGAGTCCTGTTAGTATGATAATAGGAAATGACAGAGGAAACCATGCCTACACTTTTTAATGACAACGAACAACGTGCCAAGTCGGTTTTGGCTCGCTTTAATGCCCTGCCCGAATGGTACAAGACCAAAGATGCGGAATGGGCTCGACGTGTTCCAAGCAATATCGATGCAGCCTTGGTAAAAAACCGCACTGGTAGAATCAAGGAGGCCGAACTCGACCTGCGCGACATTGACAACCAAGTTGACTTTGTCGAGTTCAAGATCGAAGATGCCGCTTCAGATTTGGATTGGTGCTAATGTACTACATTGATCGGAGCCGCCGCTATGTCGGTCTTACTCCGGGTAGCATTCTTTCTATCGAAGAACAATACGGCGCTACCTATATGGGCGAGTTTTGCTTGAAGCGGAATAATACCTGGACCGAGGCGGTTGATATTTTCTACCAGCCAAATCCGAATACGGAGCTTGGGCATACAAATTACTTTGGCATTTTTAACCGAGGCGACTCTACTTACATCACAGAAGGCTCTAGTGCTTTCAGTGAAGGGCTAATAGGTGCCGTGTGTGAGCCCGATGAAGATGGCAAGATCGAAGTGCTTGTGTCACGAGATCGGCATGATTACGTAACTATGAAGGGCGCTATGATCGATGGCGGCCGCGACTATACTAAATCAAACGGTTGTAAACTAATCAAGGTGTCGGTTGACGGCCCTGACTTTGTGTTTACTGAGTTCAAATCCAATCTCTGATAAATACTTGTGCTACTCCCAGCATCATTAAAAGGAAACTACTTCACTATGTTCGAGCTAATCTAATGCAAGGTTCATACAATCGAGTAAACTCATTTGGTTCAAAGAAGAACCGTGACTATGAGGACCGCCGAGATGATTGGTCCACTGGAAAAAAGGCTCAGAATAAGAATAACTGGAAGTCGAACAGAGAAGACAAATGGAAAGCCGCTCTAGAGGATTAACTGACTGGTTGGTATGTGGAGTTGGATTGCTCAGCCGTATCCCTACGATGAGTGTAACATTGTAAGCTATTCTCGAGGTAAGTAATGCTCACGTATAAAGACTTCGCGTATGAAGTAAAATCAGAGGAATTGAGTGAAGAAGCCGCTACTGGGTTGGCGGCAAAAGCAGCAAAGTCTGGCGTATCATTATCAGTACTAAAAAAGGTCTACAATCGCGGTATGGCTGCATGGAACTCTGGGCATCGACCTGGTACTACGCCACAGCAATGGGGTATGGCTCGTGTCAACTCCTACATTACCAAAGGCAAAGGAACATACCACGGAGCCGATAAAGATTTACGAGAAGCCACTGCAAGGGATGCAGCATCTGGATTGCCGAAAAAATACGTAGCGGGCGTGTCAACTGCAACCGCAAAAGCTCGAGCTGCACATTTTAGAAAAGCCGACAAACTGTCTGACCGAGACCCAGCGGCTTATAAGCCTGCTCCTGGTGATGCAACAAGTAAAACTAAGGAATCAGTTCACACCAAGAAGGCTCGAAAGATGTTTGGTGAAGCAAAAGATTCCCGAGAGTATGGCTATGAGGGTGAGATGGCAATGTCTCAACTTAAAGCCATTATGCAGCACGCAAAGAGACTACACGATCTTCTAGAACCAGACACCGATTTGCCTGAGTGGGTCCAATCAAAGATAACCCTTGCCTATGACTACATTCAAACTGCGGCGGATTATATGTCGACAGAGTTAGATGAAATTGCCGAAGCCACATACAAAGGCAAGACAGTTAAACTAAACAAGCCTATGGCAGGCGATGTTAAGAAGTCAAAGGTCTTTGTCGACCCAGACGGCGACGGCAAGGCACAGAAAGTTAACTTCGGTGACAAGAATCTGAGCATCAAAAAGCACATTCCGGATCGTAAGAAGTCATACTGCGCTCGCTCTAGTGGGCAGGGCAACCTCACGGATAAGACGTCGGCAAACTATTGGAGCCGTAAAGCTTGGGATTGCTAAGGTCAAGTCAGGATACTTCTCTCAACAAATAGAACTATATTATGTCAATACTACGGTTTGAAGAATCAATTGAAGCCTCGTGGGGGACCCCAGTCGAGGTTGAACGCAGGCGCCGCATACGAGTGGCGGTCTGGGCTTGGGCATATGAGGTAAAGAGTTCTCCACTTGTGGATGATGCTACCTATGACCAAGAGGCTCTGCTCATAGACCCAAGCATTGATACTGGTAATGCAGAGATGGACACTTTCTTTCGAGAGAAGTTTGCACCACATACTGGGCAATGGGTCTTTCAACATCCAAACAAAGACGGGCTTGAAAGATACTTTCAGCTCTGGGCAAAGCCGTAAAAAACGTTTGACTTTAATTAGAGTCCTGTTACTATGATAATAGGAAGTGAAAAGGAATACCAATGTCGTTTGCGGCGATTAATCTCTCGGATGATCTTGCAGGATGTTTCAATGAGAAGGAATATGGGCGGCCGTTCGAATACAAAAAGAATCCAGACATGGTTCTTTACCCAGACCTTCGGACAGGGCGTAACGCCGTCTATCCTCACTTGATCTTTGTAGGGCCCAGAGGTGATCAAGTTCGTATGGCACTGGTAAAAAAGACCGTGGCGTATGTTGTGGTCGACGAAGTTGACGGCGACCGTGTCATCATTGAAAAATGGAACATCAAGAATAATCGCACATATCGCAAAAATAACGATTGACTTTAATTAGAGTCCTGTTACTATGATAATAGGAAGTGAAAAGGAATACCAATGTTTGATGCTAAATTCTTCGCCAAAGATTTTGTCGGTGGTAAACTTCCCACAAAGATCGGTGAAGTCGCCAAAGTCAAGGAATTCTTTGGGCAGAAAAATGCTCCAGTTCGGGTTCTTACCCTCTGGAACAACTGCGTTCTAGCAACCCTGCTCTAACCTACATTTTATTAAATTACTGAAAGAGAAGACAATTGGCTATTCTTAAAAAACAACCCCGGGTCGGCAAGATCGAGATCGACATTACCGGCTCACAAGGTAACGCTTTTGTTATCATGGGTTATGCTCGGCAATATGCAAAGCAACTCGGCATGGACTCGAAACCGATCATTGATGAAATGATGTCTGGTGACTATGAAAACCTGCTGGAAGTCTTTGACAAGAACTTCGGTGACTACGTCGACTTGCTACGGTAATCATATGAGTAACAAAACTTTTACCGTAACCGTAGAACAAATGAAAGCTCTGTTTGATGCTGGCGTTTCTTCTGGCAAAACTTCCGATGTTGCATACAGCACCGCTTGCCGATATTACGGTATGAACGCCGACTTTATTGAAGCCGCCCATGTGGTGGTTAACTTGGATAAAGAATGGGGTGATGGCGGTTATACATCGTTTGATGATATTCTAGCTCTCGCTATTCAATCAAAACTTGAAGGTAAAAAAAACAATGCGTAAAGAACTTGATACACTGCTATGTGAGAAGTACCCTAAGATTTTCAGGGACCGAAATGCACCCATAAATCAAACCTGCATGAGCTGGGGATTCGATTGCGGGGACGGTTGGTTCAACATCATTGATATGCTGTGTGCTAATATCCAAAGCCATATTGATAATGCTGCTAAACAACGCCAGTGGGCAATTGAATGGAATAATCAAGTAAACAACCCTGATTATGATTGGTCTGATAAGAAATCATTCGCCGAGCGCAAAGAACGTCCTGTTCCGGAACTCCTTGATCAGGTTGTTGCTGTCCAGGTAAAAGAAAAGTTTGGTACACTGCGTTTCTACTACAATGGCGGTGACAATTACATCGATGGTCTAGTGTGTATGGCAGAGTCAATGTCTGCCGTCACCTGTGAGGTGTGCGGTAATCCTGGCACTGGTCATGACGGCGGTTGGATTCGTACTCTGTGCGAAGAACATAAAAAGGAAGATTAACAATGTCGTGGAACAATGTAATCCCTGATGTTATTGTTCAGGGAATGCTCGAGAAGATTAGGAAAGAGCCGAAACAGTTACACTTTCATCTTGATCTGTTCCCACCTCTTTTCAGTATTGATAAAGAAGGTCTCACTGCCTGCAACGAAGCGTTCACGTGGATTGGGCCTGGCGGCGGCGGCAGATCTGGGACGATCTCGAAATCAGTCGATCACCCTGCATTTGCTGCCCTTCGAAAGCATCTCAGCAATAACGGTTTCATTAAAATGGAAACAGGTTGGTCGAATGGTGATGTTGTGACAAAACCGTTTTACCTCAACGAAGTGTATTTCAATGTTGGAGACCCGTTTGTTTGTGCTTCAGCAATGAATTATTACCTGATGATTAGAAAAAAGCCGTGAATATATTTTACCTATCCAAAGATCCTGTGGAATCTGCACAAATGATGCTGGACAAGCATGTTGTGAAAATGATTCTCGAAACCGCACAGCTCTTGTCTACCGCCCACAGAGTGCTAGATGGTACATTTGAAGCGCTCGATAATGGCAGCTGCCGAGTTACAGTTGACGGGATTCCTTATCTGGTGGACCACGATTCTGAAGGCTGGATGGTTTTGGAAGAAAACGGGCTTGGCTTTGGTATGCACAACACCAGTCTACTTGAAGCCATTAAGCCCATGGTGGGCAGGCGTCACCCGGGCCCTAGGTAGTTATAAATATAGTCACATATGGGAGACTATACATGGCTAGCAATCTTGGAGGGGCAGAACTTTATAAGCGTGACCAACGAGTAGCCATGTTTCTTGCTAAGTATGAGTCACAAGACAACTTTGAGCTAATAAGTGGGCTCAAAGTTGTCTTTAGAGTAGACCAAGACATAGTAGCGGCGGTGAAACGAAAACAGTCTACTATTAATCTAAAGCTCATCACCACAGATGGCAAGACTTACAAGTTCAATCAATTAAAAAAGACTGCTGAGTTTGGTGGTAAGGGCGAAGGCTCTGGTACTATCAAGGAAGATAAAGAATTAAAATCTCTTAACGATCAACTAGATGCCGCAAAACTAAAAGCCATTTCTGCTACAATTCCTATCAAGGTAGGCATCAAAGTTTATCAGGTGGCTCAAGCTGTATCCACCCCGGGTACTCCAAAGTCTGACTTCCATTTGGTGGATGCCAATGGAAACGAAGTAGTATGGATTAGTCATAAAGACGGCTCGACTGCTAAGGACTTTCAACAATGGGGCGGCATTTCACAGCGAGGCGAGCCCGATATAAACAAGCACAAAGAGACACGAGCTTTCATCCAGGAAATGAAGGATATGTTTCCAAAAGGAATCCCACGTGCTACTACCGTCTATAGAAAAATCACGGACCCAAAGCTTAAGATGCTTTCTGTCTATGGTAACAAATATGGCGGGCCGCTAGGGCGACAGAATGTGTCCATGTTGCTTCAGGGCCCGGTCAAGCTGATCAAGCAGGGAAGTATATATAAGTTAGACGCCAATCATGTTCACTATAATGGGCAATCGGTGGATGGAGATGGGTTCGACCCAGTCATTATGGCTACCTACAAAGGCGATAGAAATAATGAGGGCATTATAGGCGCTCGACTATCAATCTCCCCAGAAAAATCCCGAAAGGGCACGGAGCTTAAATGACACCTTTCACTAAGTTTTTAGCCGAACAAAAGAACACTCATATGAATCACCTTGAGGATATGATTCTTCTTGGTGGTGTGAGTGGCGCTCGAGAGTCAATCAACTATCTTCAGGCCCTACGAAATATGCTTGCAGGGCACACGGGTACCCATATCAAAACTACACTTAAGTGGGATGGTGCTCCGGCAATTATCTGTGGTATTGACCCGACTGATGGTAACTTCTTTGTTGCCAAGAAGAGTGTTTTCAACAAGAATCCAAAAGTGTATAAGACACCGGCGGATGTTGAAGCTGATACCTCTGGAGACCTAGCGAAAAAACTTAAACTAGCGCTATTGCACTTTGCCAAACTTGGTATTGAGGGAGTAATTCAGGGAGACTTGCTTTACACCTCCGATGATATCAAACACGAGACTATTGACGGCGAAGAATACATCACCTTCCAGCCTAACACAATTGTGTATGCCGTGCCTGCTAAGTCAACTCTAGCCAAGACCATCAGTGCATCAAAGATCGGTGTGGTTTGGCACACCACATACGAGGGCAAAACATTTGAGTCAATGTCAGCTTCGTTTGGTAAAGATATTTCAACCAAGCTCAATAAACTTTCCTCAGTTTGGCATCAAGATGCTACTTTCAAGGACGTGTCTGGTACTGCCACTTTGACTAAGGACGAAACTGCCAAACTTACAAATCTACTTTCTCAGGCTGGCACGGCATTTAGAAACATCCCGCCCAGCACGATTAGTGATATTGCCAACGACGAAGAACTACGAATTAGAGTTATGACATATAATAATTCAAAGGTTCGAGCAGGTGAACTCATCACAAATCCAAGCGCACACACAACCGGGCTTATGCATTACATCTCTGACTACTATCAGAAAGAAATGGATGCTAAGAAAACCGAAAAGGGAAAAGCTGTCTGGAAAGCTAAACAGGCCGAGGTCCTTAAGTATTTTGCCAGACACAGCCACAAGGATATCACTGGTATCTTTGTTCTGATGAACCTTCTTACTGAAGCCAAGGATATGATTATCAAGAAGATGGATTCGGCTTCATCAACTAGGCTATTTCTACGGACCAAGGATGGCTTTAGAGTGACTGCACCAGAAGGGTATGTTGCGATTGACCACATGGGTTCTGCGGTAAAACTAGTGGATCGAATGGGCTTCAGTGCCGCTAACTTCTCCACCGACGTCATCAAAGGCTGGGAACGCTAATCCTTACTTCCAATATCCAACCAGGCATTAACCCAACCTGATAAACTTTACCGATCCCGCTTCGCGTTGGAAGACAAGCTTCCAAACTACTGGTTTTGTTTCTTTTGTTTCTTTATGAAGGATTACATATCCATTATAACGTGTTTCTAGTTCAATGTCAACAAAATAATGCAATAAAAGGACTATATTATGAATGAATATTCAAATTATTTGGTAAACAAACCTGCTACTATTGAAGGACTCGGCCCATGGGCTTGGCTAGCATCGGATAAGCAAGCCTGGCAAGGAATCACCTGGGACTGGATGAATAGCCATAAGGCGGCATACTTGGAACACGTGACCGATTGGTCAGTATGTATTCAGGCCGGTGGTTGCATGGGACTTTATGCCAGGCTTTTCTCTGATATGTTTGAGAGGGTATATACATTTGAGCCAGACCCGCTCAACTTTTTGTGTTTGACCATCAACTGCCAAAAAGACAACATCATAAAAATGCAAGCGGCTCTGGGGCATAAGAATCAACTAGTAGGAATTCGACCTCAGAATGGTACTAATTCTGGAATGCATATTATTGATGATCGCCAAAGTCTGGTTCCTATGCTGATGCTGGATCAACTAGAGCTAGATGCGTGTGGTCTAATTCAGCTTGATGTGGAATTCTATGAATTGAATGTGCTAAGAGGTGCTCTGAAAACAATTGAAAAATTTAAGCCTGTCATTACATGTGAACTAGGCCGATTGTCTTGGTTTGATGAACATGATCTTAGTGGACTGCAGCATAACTCGGACTTGATGCAAGATGACAATCTAGAAGCAGACATTCTTGCACTTTTAGCTCCCTATGGTTATAAAAAGGTCGGGCAATCTTGTGCCGATGCGATCTTTAAAGTAGTTGAAGTATAAATAGAATGTTGCCAACTAGTTGGCAGCTAGTGGTTAGGGTTAAGCCAACCCCACGCGATTGTAACTGATAAGCCCTAGGGAACCTCAGATGAAAAAAGAACAAGAAACTACCAAAGTCCAAGATGCCAAAGGTAAGGCAAAAGGCAAAACAGTATCGGGTAAGCCAGCAAATTCGATTGACTTCTCTCCTACAACGAATGAACAGCTATCCGAACAATCGCGTGGGGCCGTGGTTTTTGCATTCGGCAGATTCAACCCACCCACCATCGGGCACGAAAAGCTTGTAAATAAAGTTAAAGAAGTAGCAAAGCGCACAGGCGCCACACCGGCGGTCTTTCTTTCTCATTCACAAGATAAAAAAACTAATCCGCTATCATATCAAGACAAGTTCCGCTATGCTAAAACAGCATTCGGACCTGTAGTAGTATCTTCACCCGCAAAGCATGTTATGGACATTCTTGGTTCACTACAGCACATTGCCAAAAATGTGACCATGGTTGTAGGGTCGGATCGGGTACAAGAATTTACAACTCTGCTTAACAAGTATATCAAAGACTATGATATCGACAGTATTAATGTTGTGTCAGCTGGTGAACGCGACCCGGACGCCGAAGGTGTTGCCGGTGTATCAGGCACTAAGCTAAGAGCATTTGCGGTTGCCGGCGACCTGGCTTCTTTCACTGGCGGTCTGCCAGATAAACTAAAACCAGAGGCTGCAAAGCTGTTAAAACAAGTGAGGTCCGCGTTGACTGAGGAAACAATCGACGAAGCACTATCAGTAGAGCAGCGCAGGAAGCGTGCCATGATTATGCGCCGACTAGAGCCGCGAATTGAAAGAGCCAGAGAAAGAGCTCAAAAGCGACTCGCTGATTCATCACACATTCGAGGGCGGGCTGCAAAGAAAGCTCGAAACATCATTCGTCAACGGCTTGCCGGTGGTAAGAAATACTCTGACATGACTCCAGGTGAGAAAGTTCAGATTGACAAGCGCATGAAGTCCAGAGCCACCGCAATCGTTAAACTTACTAGCCGTCTGATTAATAAGACTCGACAGGCAGAGTATGAACGACTGAAATCATATATTCATGGGCATGCACTAGACGCAATGCACACAAGGGCAAAGTCTCCGGTGACAGAAGAACTAGATAACCGGTTCGAGAAGCACATGACATACAATGTGGTTGATTTGGATTCAATCGTTGAATCTATGGTTACGGCTGCTCTACCTGTGCTGATGACGGAAAAGGAACAAGGTTCCCTAAAGAATAAAAGTAATAAGTCAGGCTTTGAGTACTCTGTTCTAGAGCAAGTTTATATGCGTGGTATGCTAGATACTTGCGGCGACCGAAGTGCTGCATTTGATCGAGTCAACTCATTTATCGCAGGTGGCCGCACGGCAATGAACGAAGACCGTGATCTGTTTGAAACTGGAACGCTCTCCCTAGACGACATGTTTAATGAAAGATTTAGGTAATGGACCAGAAAAAATTAACCCATAAGCACGTGCATGGGCTTGAATCTGATATGCGGATGACCGCTCACGACCGCGATGAAGTCCCGTACCCAGGTAAGGTATCAGTAGACACAAAGAAGACAACTCGAGATGCCATTAAACAGCATCTGGTCCGAGCTTTTAGAACCAACCAAAAACTCAAAATCATCGACCAAGAATAAGGAAATCAACTCATGACAAGCAAATTTGACAATCTAGTTCCAGAGGCTGGTCTTCTTGAGACGGTCCGGGCAATGTATGCACCTAAGCCGGAAGAGTTAAACGAAGGCTCTCCTAATCTGGGCCCAGAGATTTCATATACTCTAGCTCGTGCAAATCGAGCCAAAGACAAGAAGTACTCTCCTAAGTTTGCTAAGGAACGAGCCGAGTACGAAAAGAAAATGCACGCGGCCAATAAGAAACTTGGTGGTCCGAATGCAGCCCCGCTACATTTTGCTAGTGGCTCTAACTATAACCAACAGGAAGAAACCGAGCTAGAGATTGCTCAGGCCATTAACGAACTATCTGCTGATACACTTAGGTCCTATGCCAAACAAGCTCAAGGACAAGTCGATGCTAAAATGCCGCGTGGGCGTCAGCCAGCCGCTCTTAAGAAGACACTTGAGAAGCGCCAAGCGGGTCTAGATATTGTAGGTAAAAAGAGTAGAAGAGAGTTTAACAAGCGGGCTGCAGCCCGTGATGCTAACCATTCGGCTATGCTAAAAGACCTTCATTCAAAGATCCCCGATCTAATCAAGAGCCACGGTTATACCAAAGTTCACAGTGCCGATCTGCCATCTGGCACTAAGGCCACTATGTATCAAAAGGCACACGAAGGTGCCGCCGTTATTACACACGTAACACACTTCCAGCGGGCAGATGACAATGATTATAGACCAGTAGTCAAGTTTAGCGGTTCGGGTAACGTAAGTAGTTCGTCCGACGATTATCGTATTAACAAACTCTTCGGGGACGAAACACCATCTGCAACACCATCTGCAGATGAACATCTAAAAAATATTTCTGCGGAACTTAAAGGTGCAGAGAGACGGCATGCCAGTTACTCCATGAATGAGGGCTCTGGCGCAGAAGACGTAGAACAGATTGATGAACTATCAAAGGCCACACTTGGTTCGTATATCAAGAAAGCCTCAACTTCAGCCGCAAGTAAGGCAGTTGAATATGGGACAAAAAAGACTGAACGCGATGAAGTTGATCGTATGACCAACCGTCATATGAGATATGATGACAAAGAAAAGATTCATAAGGCTCTCAACACAACATCAAGCGACGTTGAAGCTCCTCGTAGAAAGGCCGCTAAGCGTCTAGGTGGTATCAACCGAGCTGTGACCAAACTCACTAAGGAAGATGTAGGCCTAGATGAGGAACAAGTAAAGAGAGGCCGCGGGCGCCCAAAGAAGAATCCTGAGCCTGGTGAAGACACACAAGAAGGCCCAGAGGCTCTAGGTTACCAACTTCGTAAGGCTCGGTCAATCGGCAAACCAGTCACCTTCCTAGACGGATCACAGCATAAAGTAGAACATAAGCACGGTGTGCTGTTTGATATCCATATGGATCATCGTAAGACGTCCAAGGAAAAGCAAGAGTTCCAAAATGCAGCTCACGCTTCACACGCCGACTTTGTCAAACAAGTAACTGCACCACTTCCTACTACTCACGAAGGCGGTGGTACTGGTGAGATTATGCGCTACAGCACATCAAATGATCGCTTCGGGCGCCATCAGCGGTACTAGAAGTTTTATACATAGACTATGCCAACCAATTAAGTAAGGAATACCAATGAGCGGTCGCGACGAAAAAATCCCAGAACTAACTTCCATCGGCGCGACCGCCACTTCCATTGCGGCTGCCGACTTGTTCATTGTAGAAGATGTTTCGGCAAATGAAACCAAGACGACAAGGTTTGACACCCTACGAATCAATCTGGTGGTCGGGCCTTTTGCAAACGACTCGGCCGCAAACACAGGCGGCGTTGCTGTCAAACAGCCATATTACACTGCAGACGGTTCGGTAAAAGTCCGGCTGGCGTAATGACTGAACTTATTGATAATGCTAATTTTGTCCTATGTGCCGCTAAACATTACGACAATCCGCAATGTGTGGATACAGTGGAATTCTATGACGACCTAAAGCGCTTTAAGTACCTAAGGAGACTTTTCAACCGCTATATTATCACCGGAGACTTAAAGCACCGTTTGATTCTTAACCACATCATCATTCTTTACAATGTATTTGGCTCTGATATTGCTACTAAGCTTCTATTTGTGAAACTAGAACCATTTTATCCACAGCTTAAGCCATTTCTAGTGATGATTAATCAAATGCCTGCCCACGTCACTAATATTATCAGGCCGGGGTTGACAATATATGATAGCGATATTATAATGGATACTAATGTGATTGCTCAACTTAGGTCTCTATAAGGAACTACCAATGCCTCATCTGTTTAAGATTCAAGCCAAACAAGGGCCCGCAGGTACTACATCCGCCGATGTATTCACCCGCCGAGTAAATAGCAGAGGGCACCAGATTGCTCCATCAGTTCGCCATCCTACACTAAATCACGCCATGGCTCACATCAAAAAAAGTGGCGGCAAACTGTATGAAGATACCACCGTGGGGTCTGGAGCCATTGCCGGAGTTGGCATCGGTCCTGATGGAGAACCACCCGTTAGAAACATCAAAAAGCGGAACAAAACTTCCACGACTCCTCGGAAAATCATGAGTTTTGCCGACTTTAGCAAAGGTTCTTAGAATGTTTTTACTGTCTTTCCTCAAATCCAAGCTTGGTGTATACACAATGATCGCTCTTGCGGGCTTTCTGACGTTTGCCAGTACCTATGGGTATGGTTATATGAAGGGAAGTGCTACGGCGAACGCCCGCATCGCAGAGTTCGAAGCCGAGTTTGCTCAGCGCCAGGCTAGCCTAGCAATTGATTCTGGTGAAGCTACTGCGAACACTATCACTGAATATGTCGATAGAGTTCGAATTATTAAAGAAAAGGAAATCCAATATGTCGAAATTGCCACTAATTCTGTTCCTGCTCAGCACATTCTTTCTAACGGTTTCGTGCAGCTGCACGATGCCGCAGCCACTAATGGTGATGCCAACCCCGCCGGAGCTTCTGATGCGACCCCCAGCGGAGTTGCAGACAATCAAGCCCTCGCAACCGTCGTCAGCAACTACGGGCTCTGCCACGCCACCGAAGTCCAACTAACATCTCTACAGAGTTGGATAGTCGAGCAACAGGCTCTGGTAGCCGAGGCTAATAAGGATCGATAATGTACCAGATTAGAGAGGCAGAGGACAATACTCCTGATACAAAAGGGCAGCTCATTAATTACATTGTGAGTAACTTTTATAGATTCATCAACGACCCAGCCCTAAAAGATGACAGATCGCTATTACTCCTCATTGCGGCTCTGTCTACTATCAGTGCCTCGGGTGATGATAACCCATCGGCTCTTGCAGCCGCTCGACGCCTTACACAAAACGCCATGATGCGCCAGGGTAGAGGCAAAAAGGAAAAAGTATAAATACAAAACATCATAAGTTGTGAATATCATTATGTAAAGTTAACATATAAAAGATAGGATCGGCTTAATATGAACAAGCTCATGGAAATGTTACTTCAGACCTTCACTGGTCTTGACGGGAAAACAATAGATATAGGACGTGTTCTTTGGGCACAAAGTGTTTTTGTTTTTTTCGGACTTTCAATTCACGCACTAATTCTTGGGCAGACGTTTAGCCCATCTGAGTGGGGTATCGGAATCGGTGCCATTCTTGCCGCAGGTGGCGCCGCAATTGGTCTAAAAGCCAACACCGAGCCTAAGGATTAACTTATGGCCACTCCAAGAAGACCAATACCTGCCGAGTCTCAAACCCTTGTTACCCTTAAAGCAGATGTTGATGCGCTAAAACAGGATATGGCTAAAGTTGGCTTTCTGGTAGACAGACTCGACACAACGATCGATAAACTATCGGAAGTAGCCAACAGCGTATCACATTTGCTAGCGGTACACGAATCCAAAATTGCCCATTCAGATGATGTTCTTGCCAAGAACACGGTTCTGTTTGAAGCTCGGAGAATTGAAGTGGACGAAAAAATCAAAGACGTATACAAAAGAGTGCAAGAAGGAGAGCAGTCAGTAATGAGCAAACTCGACGATGAGACTGATGCAATCTTCACTGAACTCAAAGCCATGAGAAAAGAATCAACCGACCAGCACAATAAATTAGCGGACCGCATAAACCAAATGGAGCGGTGGATGTGGATGGCGGTCGGCGGAGTCGCGGCCCTGACTTTAATCATTAACAATTTCCCTTGGGATCGGATTTTCGGCTAAATAGTTTGACATTAAACTCGTGACGTGATACTATCTTACTATGAATACTTTATGGCTCGATGAAGCTTATCTCAGACAAATAGCATATAAACTTCCCCGCTTTAAGCAAAGAAGTATACACCTATACAATGCTAGGTGTATACTTTGTGGTGACAGTGAAAAAAAGAAAAACAAAGCTCGGTGGTTTGCGTTTGAACACAAAGGCGCGCTTATGGTTAAGTGCCACAACTGTGGTTACAATAACTCATTCGGTGCTTTTCTCTACAAAGTCGAGCCAACACTTCACAAGCAATACTCTCTAGATAAGTTCAGAGAACAAGGTAATACGGGCCCTGTCAGTCGGGCAGTGCCAAGCCCTGAGTTTAAGATGGCAGCCCCAGAGTTTGCTAAGCCTTCTCCGCTGGCGGCAATTAAAAAACTCAGTGCCATTAGAGAAGATCATCCAGTTTTGGCATATGTTAATCGCCGTATGATTCCAGTCGAAATGCATGAACATCTATACTACGCACCTAAGTTTATGACCTGGGTGAACTCGTTTATGCCGGGCAAATTTCCACCGTTTGAAAAAGACGAACCTAGGCTGGTGATCCCGCTCAAATCTGAGTCTGGTAAATTGCTTGGCATTGTTGGCAGAGCTTTGATCAAGACTTCTCAACGATTCTTCACCATTCTACTCGAAGAAGACAACGATAAGATATTTGGACTAGACAGAGTGGACCCGAGCAAAACAGTCTATGTCACCGAGGGCCCGATTGACGCTATGTTTATTCCAAATGGCATCGCCGTGCTTGGTGGGGAGATAAATAAGTTTCTTAGGTATGACGACCGAGTGATTCTCATAGACAATGAACCAAGGAATCCTCATGTCGTGAAAAAAGTTAAGTCGTGCATAGATAAGGGCCTTAAAGTCTGCATCTGGCCTCCCGACATGGCAAAACGAGGTAAGGATATCAATGATTTTGTACTCAGTGGGTTGACATTAAACGAGCTTATGAGTATAATAAAATCTAATACATATGAAGGGCTTAAAGCCAACCTGGCATTTCAGGCGTGGTGTAGAACGTAAGGGAGAAATCGATGAATGACTTTAAAGCTAACATTAAGTTAGCGGCGGCAATGTTTCATGAAATGCATCCAAAGACTAATTTCTATGGCATCAGCACCGAACGAAAAGACGACTGGATTAAACTCGCTATATTTGCACGCTCTGCAATTAAAGAAACTTCACCGACTCAGTAGGAAAAAATATGATCAATGTAGTAAAGAGAGACGGTTCAAAAGAGCCGTTGGACCTAGAGAAGTTTCACAAGGTAGCGGCCTTGGCATGTGATGGTATTAGTGGCGTGTCCATCTCGGATCTAGAACTCAAGACACAACTACAGTTCTATAATAACATCAAGTCGACTGAAATTCAAGAGACGCTTATCAAGGCTGCGTCGGAACTCATCACCGAAGATACACCTAACTATCAGTACGTGGCTGGGCGACTCATTAACTACAACCTTCGCAAGGAAGTGTATGGCAAATATGAACCAAATCATCTTCTTACCCACTATGTGAAAGTCAAATCACACGGCTATTATGACACAGAGCTAGGGACTGCATACACTCAAGAAGAATGGTATGAACTCAACGATGCAATCGATCATAGCAGAGACAATCTACTTACCTATGCGGCAATGGAACAGTTCCGTGGAAAGTATCTGGTAAGAAATAGAGTAACCAACAAGTTCTACGAAACTCCGCAGATGGCATTTATGCTCATTGCGATGACGCTCTTCAGCAGATACAAGGAAAATAGACTCAAGTGGGTCAAGGAGTTATATGACGCAGTTAGTACATTTGACATTAGTCTTCCTACTCCTATTATGGCAGGAGTTCGTACTCCACAGAAGCAGTTTAGTTCTTGTGTACTCATTGAAACCGGAGACTCATTGGAATCTATCAATGCTACGGCTTCGGCTATCGTTAAATATGTTTCACAAAAAGCTGGAATTGGTATTGGTGCTGGTTCTATTAGGGCTATCGGCTCTCCCATTCGTGCTGGCGACACTAGTCATACTGGTGTCACCCCTTTTTATAAGCACTTTCAGTCTGCTGTCAAAAGCTGTTCGCAGGGTGGAGTCCGAAACGGCGCGGCTACTCTCTACTATCCGCTCTGGCACCTAGAAATCAGAGATATGCTTGCCCTGAAGAATAATCGGGGTATTGAAGACAATAGAGTTCGGCATATGGACTACGGAGTCCAGTTTAACAAACTAATGTATGAGCGCTTTCTATCAAACGGTAACATCACTCTATTCTCTCCTTCAGATGTTCCTGGTCTATATGAAGCATTCTTTGCCGACAACGACAAGTTCAAAGAACTATACGAAAAGTACGAGCGCTCTCCTAAGATTAGAAAGGAAGTGCTTCCTGCCCGGGAACTGTTTAGTACATTTATGCAAGAGCGTAAGGACACCGGCCGTGTCTATCTAATGAATGTCGATCATTGCAACGACCACGGATCATTTGACAAACATGCGGCTCCTATCCGAATGAGCAATCTGTGCACTGAAATCACCTTGCCTACGACCCCGCTTCAGGATATCAATGACGGTGCCAGCGTTCGAGAGCTTGTCAAGATTCCGTTTAGCGAGTGGGATCAGCACCGTGCTTGGCGAGGCCAACATCCCAATAGCCCGCTTAAGATGCCCCAGGTAGCAGACTTTGTCGACGTGACAGATACTGACCATATGTATAGCATGGAACTAGTGGGCTCAAAGTCAGACGCAGAAATCTCATTGTGTACTCTTGCCGCGATCAACTGGGGTAAAATCAAGAAGCCATCTGACTTTGAAAAGCCTTGCACTATTGCGGTAAGGGCGCTAGATGCTCTACTTGACTATCAAGAATATCCAGTCGCGGCCGCACGGAATGGCACTGAAAATCGTAGGCCTCTTGGCATTGGCATCATCAACCTAGCTTATTGGCTGGCAAAGAATGACACCAACTATCAGCAACCTAATCTGGAGCTTGTCCACAAGTTTGCTGAGGCCTGGTCCTACTATCTAATTAAAGCTTCAGCCGACCTGGCTACCGAACTTGGTGCTCCAAGAAAGAACCATCAGACCAAGTATTCGCTCGGTGTAGTTCCGATTGACACATACAAACGAGATGTTGACTCTCTTGTAGAACCAGTATATAATATGAAGTGGGATGAACTACGGGCTCAACTAAAAGAGACCGGTATTCGTAACTCCACTCTAATGGCGCTCATGCCATGTGAAACAAGCGCTCAGTTAAGTAATAGCACGAACGGTATTGAACCACCTCGGGCTCTTGTGTCCATCAAGCAGTCAAAGAATGGAGTTCTTAAGCAAGTAGTTCCTGGCATCTCATATCTTAAGAAGAAATACGACTTGCTATGGGATCAAAAGTCACCCGAGGGCTATCTAAAGATCATGGCGATCCTTCAAAAGTTCGTCGACCAAGCCATTTCAGTTAATACGTCCTACAACCCAGCACACTATCCCGACAACGAAATCCCTGAGTCTGTTATGCTTGGGCACCTTCTAATGCACTACAAATATGGCGGTAAAACATTGTACTACTTTAACACCAACGACGGCGCAGGCGAAATTGAAGTTCCTCAAGGTGCTGACTGCGAAAGTTGCAAACTGTAATGCTCTACACTGGCTCGGGCAACATTCCAACTCACATCTACTGCTTGGTTGACTCATCCTTCATTCGAAAGGATGTCAGTAAAGGCGTATTTGAACCTTGCGTTTGGTTTGCACTACATTCTAAACCTGGGCATGCCTGGGGTTGCCATATGATGCTTGAGTGTGGTGCTGTGTATCGTGGCGTTCCACCTCATGCTCTGTCGTTCTCTAGAATGCCAGAACTTGCCTGGGGGCTAAAAGACTCTCAGATTTGGGACTGCTATGGAGATCAGTTCTCTGTTATCCGTTACACGTACCTAGATGGCCAACGAGCAGAACTGCGAAAGAGTGGCTTGTTTGGGCGCTATCTATTTACTGTGGTTCCTATGAACGATGGCTTTACTATGGAAGCCTCACAGTCAAAAGAGTTTATGTTTATCCAGTTGGACAATGGAAGATTGAGCATTATGCCTACCAACGAAGTTAGGTTCCATGATAAATCTTACACCGCCGGAGATTGGCCTGATAATATTAAATTGAACTCAAATATTTGGCGAGTCGAATAAATACTATACTACAACGTGGGGGTATTCAGATGAACAGCGTACGAATTGACACAGACGAATATGGTGATATCGGCTCCGTCTGGAAAGTCGTTGAAGTTGAGGCCGATACTATTGCCGCCAAACTTAAACTAGTACTTGAAGATGACTATGGAACTCAAGTCACTCGATCTATTTACCAATCAGCTCTAACTTTTATGGAATAATATGACAATTTTTGACACTACCAAGAATGACGCAACCAAGGAAACTTGTTTCTTTGGCAATCCTGTAAATATTGCTCGCTATGATAAGATGCGCTATCCCATCTTTGATAAGTTGACCGACAAGCAACTAGGTTTCTTTTGGCGCCCAGAGGAAGTCAATCTTTCTCCTGACAGCAAAGACTTTAAGTCGCTGACTCCTTCACTGGCTCACATCTTTACCTCAAATCTAAAGCGCCAGATTGTACTAGACTCTGTGCAAGGCAGGGCACCAGTATTGGCGCTTGGTCCACTTGTTTCTATTCCAGAGCTTGAAACTTGGATTCAGACGTGGACGTTCAACGAAACCATCCACAGTAAATCATACACGCACATCATCCGCAATATCTACTCCGATCCGTCGGTGGTCTTTGACGAGATGCTAGATACGCAAGAGATTTTAGACTGCGCTACCGATATCAGCAAGTACTACGATGAGCTCATTGCTCTCAATTGCCATCATGCAGTCCATGGCTATAAAAATTACGAACTATATGCACACAAGAAAGCTCTATGGCTCTGCCTTAATGCTATCAATGCGTTGGAAGGAGTACGATTCTTTGTGAGCTTTGCTTGCTCTTGGGCCTTTGCTGAGGTGAAACTCATGGAAGGCAATGCAAAGATCATCAAGCTTATCTCTAGAGACGAGAATGTCCACCTGGCATCAACCCAGCATATGCTTAAAATCCTGCCCAATGAAGACCCAGACTTTGCCGCTCTCAAGGCAGAATGCTATGACGATGTGATTGGTATCTTCAACGATGTGGTGAACCAAGAAAAAGCCTGGGCAAAGTATCTCTTCAAGGGTGGTTCCATGATCGGACTCAACGAGGAACTACTTTGCAACTATGTAGATTGGACCGCGCACAAGCGGCTTACTTCACTTGGTGTAACGGGGCTTCCGTCTGCCGGCGCAAATCCTCTACCGTGGACTCAAAAATGGATATCAGGTGGTGACGTTCAGGTAGCGCCGCAAGAAGCAGAGATTTCGTCATATATCATCGGCGGTGTCAAGAAGGACCTGACGGATGAATCCTTTGCAGGATTCACACTTTAAAGAGTAGGTGGGAATTCCAGATTTGTATAAATATGGTTCTCATGGCACACTTAGCAAAGAAGAGGAGAGCAGAATGAGATCAAAACTAGTCGAGGATATCGTCCGAGTTCTACATGACGAAGTCAATGATGAAGCCCGCCGTAGATCAATCTACCTAGAACTCATTCCAGTTTTTATTGAGCACGAAGTCGATGATCTAGAAGAAGCTCTAGGCTATGACGACGCATATGACGAAGCTTATGAAGAGGCGATCGTATAAATATATCTTTTAGTTGAAAGATATGTACCATGTGGCTTTATGAAGGAACTGAGTTCACTGATCCAGAGTCGCATTACGGCTTCATATATCTAATCACCAACAATCTAACTGGGCGTAAATACATTGGGCGAAAATATTTTACTAAAGCCAAGACTCGACAAATAAAAGGCAAGAAGAAACGAAGCAGAGTTGATTCGGAATGGGTTTCTTATTGGGGCTCTTGCCAACCATTACTTGACGATATACTAACTCATGGGCAAGAAAACTTTACCAGAACTATACTAAGACTTTGTAAGACTAGAGGTGAAACAAATTATTGGGAAGCCAAGCTACAGTTTCAATACGAAGTTCTTGAAGGCGAGTCTGATTGGTACAATGCCAATATTATGATGAAGTTCACTAGGCGAAATATCGGAAACATCAAATCGGAGACACAATGCGTTGACAAAGCTATTGGAACATAAACACCTCATCATTCGAGCCGAGGTACAAGAACCGCCCAAGAATGTAGATGAAGTAAATGTGTGGGTAAAAAATCTCGTAAGTGAGATTGACATGGAAATTATGATGGGGCCATACTCCGCATATAGTACTATGGTCGGGAATCGAGGCCTTACTACGGCGACTGTTATTTCCACGTCACACATTGTATTACATTCTTGGGACGAAGTGGACCCCGGACTAGTGATGCTAGATGTTTACACTTGTTCTCATCTAGACTTGGATGTTGTGTTCAAAGCTATGGAAGTGTTCAAACCAACAAAAATTGAATATAAGTTTCTTGACAGAGAACATGGGTTGACTTTAATCTAGGTCCTGTTACTATACATAAATACCATATGAAAAGGAGCACATCATGGGTAAAAAGCGACTACGCAAGAAGAGTACCTCAAAGGGCATTCACTCATCGGTTTCCGCGGCAATTGTTTCCGCTGTCCGAGCATCACGTTCTGTGTTGGACGTGCATTATAACAAGCACAAAGCCTGGATGGAAGGAAAGAATCCATGGATCACCATGGAAGTGGGCAAGGAGAATTCCAATACCCGCTATCGTCGGTTCCGGGCCAACGATCTCTGGGGCCCGTTCAAGAAAAAAAGCTGAATAAGCGGTTCCCGCCTAGGCTTATATGGGGCCCTGCGCCCGCGCATCTTGGCTTTGGTTTCCTCGGAAAGTGGCTTGCGTTTCCTGCCTCGGTGTGCCGCTCCAATCTTGGCTTTGTATCCCCATAGTACTATTAACAATCAACAAGTGACATCAGGAGAGAATATCATATACGATTTGTACACAAAGGGCAACTGTGCATTTTGCACCAAGGCAAAAGCTCTGCTTGAAGAAAAGAATATTATGTACCGCGAGTTTATTGTCGGCGTCAATGTAACCCGAGAAGAAGTGCTGCGGAAATTCCCTGACCAAACTATGGTTCCCATCATCGTAGCCGATAACGGTGTTACGATTGGTGGTTATGACAAACTTTATGAAAGGATAGTGACAAATGGTGCAAAACTTCTCCAAGGCTGAGCTCGTCGAGTTTCTGAAAACGCAACGTAATTGGGTAGTCGACTTTATCAAGGTTGACGGTACCACCCGTTCAATGCGCTGCACTCTTGATCCAGCCCTGCTTCCAGAACAACCCGAACTAACAGAAGCTAAAGCACCTCGGGCTGAGAGTGAAGAAGTAGTACGAGTGTTTGATACAGAAAAGCAGGCTTGGCGATCATTTCGACTTGACAAAGTCGTCGGCATTAGCTTTGTAGCGAACGAAGAGGATTTATAATTGCACATCATCAATGGTGAACTAATACGCTCAGACACAACTAGTAAAGCAATGGGCGGCACCGAACTACTTAGTCACAGACTAGTAGAGGCGCTTCCCAAGGAATTGCTTGACGAGGTTCAGATTGTAGTTTCTCGATTAAAGTTTCCGTTGGATGAAACTAAAATCCGAATCTATTATTGCCATGACTTGCCTAATGATCCAGAGTCTGCTCACCTAGCAAATGGTGGGTGGGCTAAGTTTCATCGGCTAGTCTTTGTATCTAACTGGCAGATGCAACAGTATGTTTCACACTATAACATTCCATGGGCCAAGTGTGTAGTCATCCAGAATAGTGTGGTTCCTATTGAAGCACACGAAAAGCCCAAGGATAAGATTAGACTTGCATACTGGTCTACACCACATCGTGGGCTTAGTATTCTATATCCAGTCTTTGCAAAGCTTTGTGAAGTTCATCCTGATATCGAGCTGAATGTTTATTCATCATTTAAGCTATATGGATGGGAAGAGTCCGATGCACCATTTAAGCCTATCTTTGATGCACTGGAAACCCATCCTCAGGTGAACTATCACGGAACGGTTAGCAATGAAGTACTCCGAGAGGAACTAAAGAAGCAACATATCCTTGCGTATCCAAATACTTGGGTTGAAACTTCGTGTCTGGTACTAATGGAAGCAATGACGGCTGGAATGCTTGCAGTGCATCCTAACTTGGGTGCTCTATATGAAACCGCTGCTGGTTGGACTTCCATGTACCAATATCAAGAAACGGATCAGCAACACGCTAACCATTTCTACCAGCACCTCAATCGAGCCATTGAGATAGTTAAGGAAGGCAAACTGCAAGAGCATCTAGCCACACAGAAGACCTATGCCGATGTGTTCTATAACCCCATCGGGAAGCATGCACAGTGGGAATCATTGCTTGTCTCCCTCCTCAATGAACCCCGAGCCCTACAAGCCGAGGAATATTTCACGTTCCGCACATAAATCGTTTGACTTTAATTAGAGTCCTGTTACTATGATAATAGGATTTGAAAAGGATATATGAATGGTTTCGGCTGTAACACGCGCCAAGCGCCACAAAAAAGCGGCGACGGTTAATAAACTAGGAATGGGCTCTGAGCCTGGATGTAACGTAAACATCACCGAAGATAATCTGCACGTATTTGCTGAGGCGTTGAACTGGTACTCTTATGCACGGGAAGCCGATGACAACAAGACGGCTGTGCTAGATTATCTTCGGCATTCTGGCTACCCCGCCGATCGGGTAAGGAAAATTGCTCGGCTTGATAAGAATGCATTCCCGCCTTCGGCCGGCACGGTAGGCACTCTGCTCACCCGGATGTGGACTCTGCCTACCATCACTATGGAAAAGTTTAAGTCAAAGATTGCCGTTCTTGATGCTGCAGCCATGGAGCTTCAGCCCGTTGTGGTAGAGGTGACTACTGGAAAAGCAAAACCACAAGCTCCCTGGATTAAGTGGCGGGAGCTTATCGACCTGGAGCTTGACAAGTTGCTCGAGGATGAGAACCACGTCTACGGACTATACACCCAGCTAGAGATTGAAAAGCCTAGTGCTGGTGCTATTGATATGGTACGCGACTGGCTTCAGGGCTTGCAGGACGACTTTGACCTGCCTGGCTATGAAACAACACCGAAAACCAAACTCAAGAAGTGGCGCGCGTTCAACCAGTCCATGATTGATGATTGCGTTCGGTATACCCAGAACAAGAAAGTGGGCAAGGCGCCGAGGAAGAAAAAGGTGGTGACCAGCGATCGGTTGGTAGCCAAACTTAGGTTCTCACCTGGCTTTGCTCCACTCAAGCTTGTGAGTGTCCCTCCACAAACTATCGTTGGCGCCAAGCAGCTGTGGGTGTATAATACCAAATACCGCAAGCTTACAGTCTACAACGCGACCAGTGAAATGGGGCTGTCAGTTAAGGGTAGTGCCATTATTGGCTTTGATACCACCACCTCAGAGACACGGATGCTCCGCAAGCCAGACTTTGCGCTCAAGGGTCTTCTCGAGGCGGGTAAAATTACCCTGCGGTCCTTTATGTCTGGGCTGACCAGCAAAGGGTCCATTCCTAATGGGCGCATCAATACAGATACAGTGCTTTTGCGGGTGGCGGCAAAGTAAAGCCCTATGGGAACATTATAAATAGGTGATGTAAACTTATTAAGGTAGTATAGCCATGAGTGATAACCTAATCGTATTTCCAAAAGAAAAACTTTCCCGGCCCCCTCAGTCGATGAGTGAAATAATCGACATGGTATCAGAGAATAGAATCTCTCATATTGCCGAAATCCTAGATGATGTTATGACCGCGGTCGTTTGTATTTCAAGTGACCACGGCTATTATCTTGTAGGCGAGGATTGCATTAAAGATTTAACCCTAGTAAGTGAAGCACTAAAGTCTACAATGTATAAGTGTGTTGGTATTGACCATCCGCTTCAAGCGGTAGCAGAGAACCACGTAGACGTACCGGATTATGAACTGAAGGACTAATATAGAATGATTATCGTAGATTATAGCCAAGTAGTTATCTCTAACTACATGGTACAGGTTGGCAAATTTGCTGACATGGACATTGACACAAGTCTGTTCCGCCACATGATTTTGAATAGCATTAAAGGCTACAAGAAGAAGTTTGGCGCTCAGTATGGCGAGATTGTAATTGCTTGTGATTCTCCCAACTCGTGGCGCAAGGAAGTATTTCCTTACTACAAAGCCAATCGAAAGACCTCAAGAGAAAAATCGACGATAAACTGGACTCAATTGTTTGAGTGCCTTAGTACTGTGCGAGAAGAGCTTGAAGAGTACTTCCCTTATCGAGTGGTCCGAGTGCCACGGGCTGAGGCAGATGATATCATCGGTGTGCTGGCAAACGACTACGGCAATCTGCTTGGCGCCGAGCCCATTATGATTATCTCGGGCGACAAGGACTTTATTCAGCTTCAGTCTAACATGAATGTCAAACAGTATAACCCGGTAATGAAGAAAAATGTGACTCATGCTAATCCGGGACTATACCTAAAAGAGCATATCATACGAGGTGATACCGGCGACGGTGTGCCTAACTTTATGAGCAATGACGATCAGCTGGTCCTAGGCACTCGAGCCAAGCCCATCATGACAAAAAACCTTGAACGCTGGATCAAGATGAAGCCGGAAGAGTTCTGCACCTCAGAATATCTTCGGAACTGGCATCGGAACCAACAATTGGTCGACCTGAACTTTACCCCAGATGATATCAAGACGGCTATTCTTGACGCATTCAAAGCTCAGGAAGGCAAGGATCGCTCGAAGCTATTTGACTATTTCATTAAGTACAAACTCGCAACTCTAACCGAACACATAGGAGACTTCTAACATGGGAGTATTAATCGGGCTCGGAGAAATCTTTCTCGAGGCATCAAAACAAAAAACCCGCCTTGGCGTCGTAGAGTATCTCAGGAATAATGCTAACGCAAGCCTTCTGACTCTGTTACGGTATACATATGACTCTACTTTTGAGTGGCTGCTGCCTCCTGGCGCACCTCCTTATAAGCCGAATAAGGTAATTGACTGTGAGAATATCCTATACCTAGAGATGAGGCGTCTCTATATCTTTATGAGAGGCCCATACAATAATCCCAAGCCTGCAAAGATGGAAGCAATCTTCATTGAGATGCTAGAGGCCATGGCTCCGCTCGATGCAGAACTACTCATCTGTGTTAAAGATCGTAAGCTGCCATACAAAAATATCACTAAAGCGGTTGTCGATCAGGCGTTCCCTGGTCTTCTTACTGATATTTCAACAAAAGAATAGGCTGAACTGTCAGCTAGTAGTCTACTTATGGATAAATAGAATCATGCCTACATATACCTTTCTTGATACCACAACTAATGAGCAACGAGATGATCGTATGAGCATTGCGGATAAAGAAGCATATCTGGAAGCTAATCCTCACATTCGCCAGGTCCCAATGGGCTTTGCCGGCATAGGTGATTCATCTAGACTACGAAAACCAGACGAAGGGTTTAGAGATATCCTAAGAAATATAAGGAAAGAACACTCCGGCGCAAAAGTCAACACCTGGTGAGCCCACAACTCTTGAGTTTCAAGGAGTATCACCCACGTGCTAACACTAGTAGAAAACCAACCTCGTCTCACAAAAAGAGAGAAAAGACTCAATCGACAAGCAGGTATTACGTCTGCTGCCTCCAATCAATCATTTAAACTGAAGTCTATTATACCAAAGACCGAAACTCAAGTCAAAACCTTTTCTGCATACGACAACGACAAACACCTATTTCTACTAGGCTCCGCCGGCACCGGCAAAACATTTATTTCTTTGTACCTGGCGCTAAAATCACTGGTGAACTCGCAAGAGTACAATAAAGTAATCATCGTGCGCTCTGCGGTTGCGGGCCGCACGATCGGGTATCTTCCAGGAAGTCCAGCAGAGAAAACAAAGGTATTCGAAGCACCATACCAGCAAATCTGCAACGAGCTATATGGCCGTGGTGATGCATACAACATTCTCAAGCAAAAGAATATGGTGGAGTTTATGTCCACTTCATACATCCGCGGAATAACAATGACCAACGCCATTGTTATCGTAGATGAGTGTCAGAATATGGACTGGGGTGAACTTAACACCATCATCACTCGAGCCGGGTCCAACTGTAAGTTCGTCTTCTGTGGCGATATTAAGCAGGACGACCTTACCTCAAATAGGTACAAGGAAGAATCTGGCATCAAGAAGTTCATTGAGGTTATCCGTCGGATGAATCACTTTGAATTCCTAGAGTTCACTTCTGCTGATATCGTCAGAGGCCCGCTGGTGAAAGAATATATCATTACTTGCGAGGAGCTTGGGATTGTGGGTTGACTTTAATTAGAGTCCTGTTAGTATGATAATAGGAAGTGAAAAGGAATATATTATGAACGCGGACAATGAGCGCCTTCAAGACGAGGTCACGAGCCTGCTAACGGCGTTCGACGGGCTGGACCTCACCACGAAAGGGGAATACGATGACTGATAAACAAAGAGGAGCGGTGTCTGCGGCCCTGTGGTGCCTCTCGATCATTTTCAGTGCGATCACGCTTCATGCAGCATGGAACCAGGTGGCGGCCGCCGTCGCCACCGGCATTCTCTTCGCCAGCCTGTTCACCATTACAGGCTATCTCACATGGAGCGCAAAGTCATGATTTATACCAAGCCCTATGAGCACATATACCCCCAGAGCACTTTGGACTACCTGCAAACAATAAAGTTTCCGAAGTCAGCGGGCTGGCAGGTCAAGTTGCTACCAAAGGGCCAAGTAACTTTCCGCCCAACCGAAGGAAACGTTCCCTGTTGGTTCCACCGCCAGATGCAGCGCTTGTGCTTCGGATTTGTTTGGGAGCGGGTAAAATAACGTTTGACTTTAATTAGAGTCCTGTTAGTATGATAATAGGAAGTGAAAAGGAATAAGGAATATATTATGAACTATGAACTGACTGATGAAACTGTCGCAGGACTTGGTAAGACCCTGTATCGTATTCGTGCTCTGGTAGATATGCCTTATCATGGTGTTAAGGTTGGCGATCTAGGAGGTTTTATCGAGAAGGTCGAGAACCTTACGGGCAATGCTTGGGTCTATGGCAATGCTAAGGTCTCTGATAATGCTCAGGTCTCTGGCGATGCTTGGGTCTATGGCAATGCTTGGGTCTATGGCAATGCTAAGGTCTTTGGTAATGCTTGGGTCTCTGGCGATGCTCGGGTCTCTGGCGATGCTCAGGTCTATGGCAATGCTCGGGTCAATGGTAATGCTCTGGTCTCTGGCGATGCTCTGGTCTGTGGCAATGCTATGGTCTATGGCAATGCTAGGGTCTATGGCAATGCTCTGGTCTATGGCTACGCTTGGGTCTTTGGCGATGCTAGGGTCTATGACAATGCTGTGGTCACTGGCGATGCTTGGGTCTCTGATAATGCTATGGTCTCTGGCAATGCTCGGGTCTCTGGCAACGAACCAGAAGTCAAAGAAGACAATCCACATATCATTCCTGATCAGCTCCTTGCCGATCTAAAACTTGCGGCTTGTCAGTTCGAACAGGCTCGAACTGCACTAGAAGAGGCAGCATGGGCCTACGCAAAACAGTTTGTGTAAAAACGTTTGACTTTAATTAGAGTCCTGTTAGTATGATAATAGGAAGTGAAAAGGAATACATTATGAACTACGAACTGACCGACGAAACCATTCAATACGCTGGCGTGACCCTGTATCGCATCCGTGCTCTGGTAGATATGCCTTATCATGGTGTTAAGGTTGGCGATCTAGGAGGTTTTATCGAGAAGGTCGAGAACCTTCAGGGTAATGCTTGGGTCTCCGGCAATGCTTGGGTCTCCGGCGATGCTAAGGTCTCTGGCAATGCTAGGATCTTTGGCAATGCTCAGGTCTTTGACAATGCTCAGGTCTTTGGTAATGCTTGGGTCTCTGGCAATGCTAAGGTCTTTGGCTATGCTTGGGTCTCTGGTAATGCTAAGGTCTCTGGCGATGCTTCGGTCTATGACGATGCTGTGGCCACTGGCGATGCTAGGATCTTTGGCAATGCTAAGGTCTTTGGCTATGCTCAGGTCTGTGGCAATGCTAGGGTCTCTGGCGATGCTCAGGTCTAT
>Ga0247831_1001609_pt1 | contig 41352 bp, 36 predicted proteins | sample LaCruzMarch2015__9_FD_192406 | JGI IMG/M metagenome (GOLD analysis project Ga0247831, IMG submission 192406) | Freshwater microbial communities from meromictic Lake La Cruz, Castile-La Mancha, Spain - LaCruzMarch2015_1m | ecosystem: Environmental > Aquatic > Freshwater > Lake | place: Spain...
AAAAAGATAGCACCCGAAACACCTAAAATTATGAATGTATCGGCATAAATCAATGCATGTAAAATGCAATACAAATCATAAGGAATGCTGCTCATTCCATTTGCATTTAAAGGAACGTGATGTAAAACTACATCTTCAAATTTTCCTGTTCGTTCTTCTTTCTTGTATATTTTATTGCTGCAGTATACATGAACCTCATGTTCTACAGAAAATCGTGTAGCCAAGTGATGCGCCATGGTTTCAAAACCTCCATAACGTGCCGGAATTCCAGCTGATCCTATTATTGCTATTTTCATTGACACCTCTTTTTTGAGGGAGAAATAGAGTAGATTTCTTCCATATTAGTTGAGGTATATTACTTATGCACATGTCTTTTTGTTTCGATTTTATAAGCTGTAACACTTATGGATATTGAGCAAGCGGCAAATTAGATGTGATATATAACTTCATTATCAAATCATTCTAATAATTACGAAATTGATTACTATCGCTATACTAAGCTAAATGAGCATTTGCTGCTGAATACTAATTTATACTTCGCATCAATTAATGATGTAAGATTTACCATTAATTAATTAGTGTATAATTATCTAGAAGAAAGGTACAAAACAATAAAAGCGACCTTTAGAGGATCGCTTTTATTGAAACAAATTAAATAAAATTATGCTGCCTTCAATTGAGAAAGTTTAAGCTTATCGAATTTACTTTTGGCAAATTCTAAAGAGATACTCACAGCCTTGATATCCTTTTCTGAAGGAATATCAAACATTAAATCTGTCATAATTGCCTCACAAATCGACCTTAAACCTCTGGCTCCCAGTTTAAATTCTATTGCTTTTCCTACAATAAAATCGATGGCATCTTCTTCAAATTTTAACGAGACACTGTCCATTAAAAACAATTTTTGATATTGTTTAATTAATGAATTTTTAGGTTCACTCAAAATTCTTTTTAAAGCATCAGCATCTAAAGGGTCTAAATGGCTCAATACCGGCAAACGACCAATTAATTCTGGAATTAAACCAAAGCTTTTTAAATCTACTGGTGATATATATTTCAAAAAGTTATCCTTATCAACAGCATTTAAGTCTTTAGATGCAGTATAGCCCATTGTTTGACTTTGCATTCTTCTGGCAATTTTCTTGTCAATTCCATCAAATGCACCTCCACAAATAAAAAGGATATTGCGTGTATCAATTGACACCATTTTCTGCTCTGGATGTTTTCTACCACCTTGAGGAGGAACATTAACAGTAGCTCCTTCCAATAGCTTCAATAAACCTTGTTGAACACCTTCTCCAGAAACATCTCTGGTAATGGATGGATTATCGCTCTTTCTTGCAATTTTATCCACTTCATCTATAAACACAATTCCACGTTGAGCAGCTTCTACATTATAGTCTGCCGCTTGAAGCAAACGCGCAAGAATACTTTCTACATCTTCTCCAACATAGCCTGCTTCAGTGAGCACAGTTGCATCGGCAATGCAAAAAGGCACATTCAAAATTTTAGAAATCGTTTTTGCCAATAGTGTTTTCCCTGTTCCTGTTTCTCCCACTAATATAATGTTCGATTTTTCAATTTCAGTATCATCTTCTTTCTTGAAAGACTTTTGCGACAATCTTTTATAATGGTTGTAAACTGCAACACACAAAACTTTTTTTGCTTCATCCTGCCCTATTACATATTCATCGAGATGTGCTTTTATTTCTATTGGTTTTAATAAGTTAAGTTCCTGCTTTGCTGAACCTGTGCTACGTTCGGCAAGTTCCTCACTAACTATTTGATTGGCTTGAGTAACGCACATATCACAAATAAATGCATCTAAACCAGCAATTAGTATTGCAGTTTCCTTTTTACTACGACCACAAAAAGAACACTTCTCTTTTATTCTCTCCATTATAACTATTTTTTTCTTGTAAGAATTTCGTCAATCATACCATATTCTTTAGCTTCTTCAGCAGTCATCCAATAATCACGATCGCTATCTTTTTCAACTCTATCATATGGTTGACCACTATGATCGGCAATTATATCGTATAATTCTTTTTTCAATTTTTGAATTTCTCGTGCAGTGATTTCAATATCTGAAGCTTGTCCTTGAGCTCCGCCCATAGGTTGGTGAATCATTACTCTTGCATGCTTTAAAGCAGTTCGTTTTTTGGGAGCACCCGCACAAAGCAATACAGCTCCCATAGAAGCAGCCATTCCTGTACAAATAGTTGCAACATCAGGAGCAATAATTTGCATCGTATCATAAATACCTAAACCTGCATATACAGAACCACCAGGTGTATTCATATATATCTGAATGTCTTTTTTAGCATCAACACTTTCTAAGAAAAGTAATTGTGCCTGAACAATATTGGCAACATAATCATTAATTCCTACACCAAGAAAAATAATGCGATCCATCATTAATCTGGAAAATACATCCATTTGTGCAACATTCAATTGTCTCTCCTCTATAATTGTTGGTGAAATATAATCGGCAGTAACAGATGTGTAGTTATGCAATGTAGCGGAGCTGATACCGCGGTGTTTTACAGCATATTTTTTAAATTCTTCGTTATTGAACATAATTTTTTAATGGTTGGTGTAAATAAACGTTTTTTTTTAATGCGATTTTCATCAATTATGCCAATAAAAAACACTGACAATTTGACTAAACCATTTTAAAATCGAGGTAAAGATGCATGCATTGAACAGTAATTTTTTGATTATGTTGAGAAAGATTTCAACCTTGCTTGGTTAATACAGAAAGAAATGTTATATATTTGCACCCGCAAAAAAAACAATAACGAAAAAAAATGGAAAATAACGTAGCTGTGGATACATATATCCCATACAAAGTAAAAGACATTTCACTCGCTGAATGGGGAAGAAAAGAAATTCGCTTAGCAGAGGCTGAAATGCCAGGATTAATGGCATTACGCGAAGAATTTGGAGCTAGCAAACCTTTAAAAGGAGCGCGTGTTGCAGGTTGTTTGCACATGACTATTCAAACTGCTGTTCTTATCGAGACGCTTGTAGTTTTAGGTGCTGAAGTAACTTGGTCATCTTGTAACATTTTTAGTACCCAAGACCACGCTGCTGCTGCAATCGCTGCTGCTGGCATTCCTGTATATGCATGGAAAGGCATGACAGCTGAAGAATTTGATTGGTGTATCGAACAAACATTATTTTTTGGAGCAGAACGCCAACCATTAAATATGATTTTGGATGATGGTGGTGATTTAACAAATTTAGTATTTGACAAATATCCAGAATTAGCAACAGGAATTCGTGGACTTTCTGAAGAAACTACTACTGGTGTTCACCGTTTATATGAGCGTATGAAGAAAGGAACATTGTTAGTTCCTGCTATCAACATTAACGATTCTGTTACAAAATCTAAATTTGATAACAAATACGGTTGCCGTGAATCTTTAGTTGATGCAATTCGTCGTGCTACTGACGTAATGATGGCTGGAAAAGTTGCCGTTGTTGCTGGTTATGGTGATGTTGGAAAAGGTTCTGCAGATTCATTAAAAAATGCAGGTGTTCGTGTTATTGTTACCGAAATTGACCCAATTTGTGCTTTACAAGCTGCAATGGAAGGTTTTGAAGTGAAGAAAATGGAAACTGCCATTAAAGAAGCTGATATTGTTGTAACTGCTACAGGAAACATGAATATCGTTGCTGAACGTCATTTCCGTTTATTGAAAGACAAAGCTATTGTTTGTAATATCGGACACTTTGATACTGAAATCGATATGGCTTGGTTAAATGGAGTTTATGGCCATACTAAAGACACCATCAAACCACAAGTTGATTTATACAATATTGATGGAAAAGAAATCATCGTATTGGCTGAAGGTCGTTTGGTAAATTTAGGTTGCGCTACTGGGCATCCTTCATTTGTAATGTCTGCGTCATTTACTAATCAGGTATTGGCTCAATTAGAATTGTGGACTAATACTGCTGCTTACGAAAAACAAGTTTACACTTTGCCTAAGTACTTAGATGAAAAAGTTGCTCGTTTACATCTTGCCAAAATTGGGGTTGAATTAGATGTGTTAAATGCAGACCAAGCAGAATATATTGGTGTTGAACCAAAAGGTCCATTTAAACCAGAATACTACAGATATTAATTTTTAATATTTCATATTAAAAGAGCCTTGTAATTCACTTTACAAGGCTTTTTTAATTATATACATGCAATGTTAAAGGACTGCTTAGCTGAGCCCTATATTGTAACAAACCACGCGTTGCAGGACCATTGATCGAACTTCCATCAATTAATGAAAATTTGGAAGTACAACAAGCGCAATTTAAAAAAACGTTTGTAAAAGTATCGATTGAAACCTGACCACATGATTGCTCTGTTTGCCAAGTGCAGTGCCTATCGAATGCAACATATTCATCAAAAGTTCGATGATATAATACTATTCCTCTTGAACCTGCTGCTAAATAAGCCCAGCCCCCAACAGAATTTAAACCTAAATTTGTTGGAAGATTTAAAAGAACGTATTGGTCAACATTTACATATGGAATTCCCAATTGCTGATTTTGATCCTCTTTCTTACAATTAGTTTGCGTGAATAAAAAGAAAACTAAAATAAAAGTGTATTTAATTTGCATCATAAAATAACGAAAACATAAATAGTTTTGTTGTGGAATAAAATTCAGTTACCACTAAAATAAATTACAATAAACAACAAAGATGTATAAAAAAATAATTCACTTAATTCTTATTCTTCTGTTAAGCACAAATATTCAATATCTGGAGGCCCAAGTTAAACCTAAGTCAAGAAAAGAGCAGAAAAAAGAATTAAAAAAGAAAAAAGAAATTCAAATTAAAAAGAAACGAAAGGCAGAAAAAGAGCTAAAAGACAGGCATTTATCGATCCAAGATAAAGCAACAAAGAAAAGAATGAAGAAAGCCAAGAAAAAATCTGATAAGCTAAATAAAAGCAAAAGAAGATAGTTTAACTTTTTATTTAGAATTAAAATTAATCCGTTTATAGCCGATAAATATCATATTATGTTTTTGTTATTATTTTAACTTTCCTGCATCTTTGTCATGTAGAAAAAATACCCTTTGAATTGCCAATTTTGTTGAACAAAATGAGTTGTTTTTAGTAATTTTCTTTAAGATAATACCATATTTTTACTTTAAAATAATTGATGAATAGAGTGTTACGTAAATTTTAACAATTATTAATGAACATGACTATCTATTTATATCTTAGCCAACTTGAAAAATGACCTTTACATTTAAATAAATTATAAGCATGGGAAGAAATTTTTACCTTTCATTCATAGCTGTTATTTCGCTTTCTGCAAGTGCTTTCGCTCAATCTGGAGCAGGTACTTTGAAAGGAGTTATAAAAGATTCCAAAACAGGAGAACTTATTCCATTCGCCAATGTGGTAGTAGAATCAGGTGGGAATCAGGTTGGTAGCGGACAATCAAACATTAATGGAGAATACATTGTAAAACCATTAGATCCTGGTTCTTACGATGTTAAAACCAGTTATGTTGGTTATAAACCAATCAAAACAACCGGAGTAATCATATCAGCTGGTAAAATAACAACAGTCGATGTTAAACTAGAATCTTCTATTGTTGAAATTAAAACTTTTGAAGTTGTAGAATACGATGTTCCATTAATTGATGATTACCAAGGTAAAACTGTTACCAAAGAAGAAATTTACGCACTTCCAACCAGAAACATTCAATCTGTAGCTGCTACTACAGCAGGTGTTACTCAGGCAGATGAAGGAGATGGAGTAAACATGCGTGGTTCAAGAGATGATGCTACTTTCTATTTCATAGATGGTATTAAGGTGCGTGGTTCTACTAACATACCTCAACAAGGGATTGAGCAAATTCAAATTATTACAGGCGGTGTTCCAGCAATGTATGGGGATTTAACAGGTGGTGTAATTAGTATTACCACCAGAGGTCCTTCACAAACATTTAATGGAGGGTTAGAATATGTAAGGTCAGTTGAAGGTTTTGGATATAACCTTCTTGGTTTCAATCTTACAGGACCAATTGCAACAAGAAAATTGGCAGATGGAACTAAAAAACCTTTTATAGGATTCTTCTTCTCTTCTGAATTAAATAGAGAAGCAGATAGAGACCCATCGGCCATTGGAAATATTTCTGTAAGACAAGACAAATTAAACGAATTAGGCAAAAATCCTTTGCGAGTTGGACCTTTAGGTATAGGTGGGGTTCAAAATGCAGCACTTGTAAGAGCTTCAGATTTTGATACCACTAACAGAAAACAAAACTTTCTATCAAACAGAGCTAGTTTTGCTGGTAAAATAGACTTCAAACTAAACGAATCTTCAACTTTAACCTTAGGTGGAACATGGGACTATTTCAATAGAATGGAATATTCTTTAAATAGAAATATGTTTAATACAGACAATAACATTAGAAGAATTGATGATACATACCGCGTTTATGCGAAATTCACCCAACGCATTGGAAGCAATAATACAGATGAAAAATCAGCATCTAATATTAAAAATGTGTTCTATAACATACAAGCAGACTTTTCTAGGAATAATATAAAACGAGAAAGCGATTTACACAAGGATAGGCTCTTCGATTATGGTTATGTTGGTAAATTCAAAACATTTAAAGAAAGAGATTTTGGATTTACCTCAGATACAATAAATGGTATTACTTACATTGGTTTCCAACAAAGGGGTTTTAGAGATACTTTGTTTTCGTTCGAAAGAGCAGAAATAAATCCTTTAATGGCTAACTACACTCAAAATCACTACGACTTATCAGGAGGAATCAAAGAGGATTACTTTGAAAATTTAACTGATGTTATTAATGGTGGCGGTTTGTTAAACGGAAGCTCAGTACCTTCCATATATGCATTGTATGAAGCGCCTGGTGATGTCGCAGACTTTACTCAAAAAGTACAAAATGACCAAATTCGTTTAGTTGGTAATCTTTCATTAGATATTAAAGGACATGAAATAGGTGTTGGTTTCGAATACGAACAAAGAACTGATAGAGGATATACCGTACAAAATTTAGGACGACTATGGACTCAAATGCGTTTGCTTGCAAATAGACATGTTGAAGGATTAGATTTAGAAAATCCTATTCTTACTTTAAACGAAAATGGCTCATTCAGCGATACTATTTTGTACAATAGAAAATATAGTGCAGATGCAGAGTCTTTTTTCAGTAAAAGTTTAAGAAAACAACTTGGACTTTCCGCAACGGGCACCGATTGGATAGATATTGACAACTTATCTCCTGGAACCTTCAATTTAGGTATGTTTTCTGTTGATGAATTATTCAATGGGGGTGGAAATAATACATTTGTAAGCTATAATGGTTACGATTATTTGGGTAACAAAATAAAAGGTAGAAAGTCATTAGATAATTTCCTTACTGAAAAAGATGAAAATGGTAATTTCAAAAGAGAAATTGGAGCATACACTCCAATTTATATGTCCGCTTATATTCAAGACAAATTCTCATTTAGAGATTTAATATTTAATGTAGGTTTACGAGTAGACCGTTTCGATGCTAATCAAAGTGTACTAACAGACCCATTCAGCTTGCAAGAAACCAGAAAAGCAAGAGAATTTAATTTTTCCGGAAACAATGCAAGACCAGAAAATATTGGGGATGATTATGTAGTTTATGTAAAAGACAAAAAGAATACAAGTCTTTCAGATGTTAACAATATAGCTGGTTACAGAAACGGTAATAGATGGTATAACGCATCTGGTCAAGAAGTTGCTGACCCTAACGTTATTGCTCAGGCTAATTCTGAAGGACGTGCTACACCTGCGTTATTAGACCCAAATAATTCAGACCCTTTCTCTGCGGCTGCATTTAGAGATTATAAACCTCAAGTGAATTTAATGCCAAGAATAGCATTCCAATTCCCAATATCCGATGTGGCACAATTCTTTGCTCACTACGATGTGTTAACACAAAGACCTACAGAAAGAAACAGATTAGATCCATTGGATTACTTCTTCTTGGCTAATAGTATTGGTAATATTTTAAATAATCCTGATTTAAAACCACAAAGAACAATAGACTATGAAGTTGGTTTCAAACAAGCTTTAAATCAAAGTTCAGCTCTAACAATTAGTGCTTTTTATCGTGAAATGCGTAATTTAATTCAGGTTATTCCCGTAAACTTCGCTTGGCCTGTTACATATACAACTATGGGTAACATTGACTTTGGTACTGTAAAAGGTTTGTCTTTGGCATATGACTTAAGAAGATCTGGTAATATTCGTTTAACTGCAAATTACACCTTGCAATTTGCTGATGGTACTGGTTCAAGTTCTACAGGAGCATTCAATTTATTACAATCAGGACAACCTAATTTAAGAACAACTATTCCATTGAATTTTGATACGCGTCATCAGATTCAAACTACTTTCGATTATCGTTACGGTGAAGGTAAATACTACGATGGTCCAAGAATAAAAGGGAAAAATATCTTAGAAAATACTGGTTTAAATCTCGTTATGATTGCTAATTCAGGAACGCCTTATTCAGCTTCATCAGTATTTACGCAAGATGGTTCATTTGGAAATGCAGGAAGACCTCAGTTAAAAGGATCTTTAAATGGCTCTCGTTTACCTTTCCAATTTAGATTAAATGCACGACTCGACAGAAGTTTTACCTTGAAATACGGTAAGAAAAAAGATGGAGATGAAAGAAAAACAGCTGATTTACAAGTTTATGTGTTAGTTCAAAATTTATTGAATAACTTAAATATCATTAATGTTTATCGTGCAACCGGAAACCCTGATGATGACGGTTATTTAACAGCATTAACATCTTTGCAAAATTTACAACAACAGTTAGATCCGGTTTCTTTTGCTCAGTTGTATGCAGCAAAAATCAATAATCCTGATAATTATGCACGTCCAAGAGTAATAAGAATCGGTGCAATTTTAAATTTTTAATAAAATCGAACTTTAATTTCGACTTAACTATGAAAAATCGAATTATAGCAATCTCACTCTTATTTATCAGTTCTTCAATTGATGCAAGAGAAATTATTGGTAAAAATGGAGGCAAAGTGGCTTCAAATCCTAATGGTAGCAGTGCAAAAGTTGCAGCATCCTGCAATCCAGGTGCAGGAAGAACAGATCTTGACATAAACAATGTTAGGACTACTATCTTCACATCAGGAGATATGTGGTGGGATTTAAATAATAGTCCTCGATATGAAATACCTAAAATCCCTACTGGTAGCAGTGAAACAAGAAAACACTCTTCTTTTGCCGGATCATTATGGATTGGAGGTATTGATGACGGGGGTAGCTTAAAAGTAGCTGCCATGACTTATCGCCAGAACGGAAATGATTTCTGGCCTGGTCCTTTGAAAATTGCAGATGCTTCTGTTACAGCTGATGTTTGTTTAGCTTATGACGAACATTGGAAAATTACAAGAAAAGAAGTAGAAGATTTCGTACTTGGAGGACTTGCTCCTACAGAAATAATTCAAACCTGGCCAGGAAATGGAATTGTAAATGGTGGAGATGAATTTACTGGTTTCGCAACTCAATTAGCTCCTTATGTTGATGTGGATGATGATGGGATTTATAATCCAGATAATGGTGATTATCCAGGTTATGATGTTACTGGTGATTTAGGTTGTAATGCAAAATTATTTGGTGACCAAACATTATGGTGGGTTTTTAATGATAAGGGAAATGTGCATTCAGAATTTGGTGGATTTCCTTTAGGTGTAGAAATTAGGGCACAGGCATTTGCTTTTGCAACCAATAATGCACTAAACAATATGACTTTTTACAATTATGAAATCATTAACCGTTCTGATATTGCAGTAAATGAAACATATATTGGTGTTTGGACTGACTCTGATATAGGAAATTACATAGACGATTATGTTGGTTGTGATGTTGGAAGAGGATTAGGTATTTCTTTTAACGGAGATCCTGAGGACGAAACTAATAATGGGTATGGTTTTAATCCCCCTGCATTCGGAATTGACTTTTTTGAAGGTCCTTTTATGGATTCAGATTCATTAGATAATACTTCTGATCCTTGTGTTGAACCAAAAGCTTTTAATGGATTAGGTTTTGGAGATACAATAGTTGACAATGAGCGCATTGGAATGTCTAAATTTGTATATTACAATAACACGAGTGATTTGAGAGGTAATCCTGATAATTTTCTTCATGTGTATAATTATTTAAGAGGTCGTTGGAAAGATGGTACCTCTATGGTTTACGGTGGGAATGGTTATGGTGCTGGTCAAGCTACCAACTTCATGTTTCCTGGAGAATCAGATCCATTGGGTGTTGGTCAAATTGCTGGTGGAAATACCACATGTTTGCCTCAAGAACCATGGAGCGAAGAAACTGTTGGAAATGAGCCAGGCGATAGAAGATTTGTACAATCAGCAGGTCCGATTAAACTTGAAGCTGGAGCTGTAAATACAGTAACTGTTGGAGCTGTATGGGCTAGAGCTAGTTCGGGTGGGCAATTAGCCTCTGTAGAATTAGTAAAACTAGCTGATGATGATGCTCAAGCTTTGTTCGATAATTGCTTTGGAATTATAAATGGTCCTGATGCACCTGTAGTAAAAGTTAAGGAACTTGACAAAGAATTAATATTGAATTTTGAATCAACCTTAAACGATAAAGTTACACTTTATAACGAGACAACTACTATACCTGGAATAGGTGACGTTGCTTATAAGTTTCAAGGATATTTGGTTTACCAATTGAAGTCACAAAACGTAAGTGTTAGCGATCTAAAAGATCCAAACCTTGCCAGATTAATATTTCAAAGCGATATTAACGATGATATCACGCAATTGATAAATAAAACCTTCGATCTAAACTTAAACGCAGATATTCCTGTTGAAGAGGTTAATGGAGAAAATAAAGGTATTCGTAATTCTATTAATATCACTACAGATTTGTTTGCAAGCGGAAACAATAAACTTGTAAATCATAAACAATACTATTTTTTAGCGCTATCTTATGCAGCCTCGCAAGGTACACCAGAAAGTTTTGAATCACCATTTTTAGCTGGTAGAAGAACTTATGGAGCATCTTCTATTCAAGTTTATACAGGTATTCCACATATAAATTCTCCTGAACAAAATGGAATGAGCGTGCAATCAAGTTATGGGGATAAACCAATTGTAACTAGAATTGAAGGATACGGAAATGGAGGAAATGATATAGATCTATCTGATGAGACAATTGCACTAATTCTTAATGAACCTTATTGGGCAAAGGAATTGGTTTATCAAAAAAATAAGGCTCCAATTAATGTAAAAGTTATCGATCCTTTGAAAATTCCCCTTGGTGATTTTGAATTTAAATTTGAAGGTTTATCTGATACAAGTAAATGGCAATTAAAATATGGTGATAATGTATATCGTTCTTTTTACGGATTAGGAAACGCAACCGAAGAAATAATTAGCGATTACGGTTTCTCTGTAACTGTTGGTCAAGTTTTACCTCCTGGGGAAAACCAAAATTCTGGAGGTGGTTTTGTTACAGCAACTTCAACATTTCAAGATAACAGCAAAAGATGGATTAACTTTTTAGCAGATGCTGAAGGCTCAGGAAACCCTCAAAATTGGATTCGGTCTGGAGTTGCTACATTTCCTGATAATGTGCTGCCATCAGGAAGTTGGAATGATTATTCTTCAATAGATTCAACAGGTTCGTATGAGAAAGTGCTTGGAGGAACATGGGCACCATATCAATTAGTGTCAAGATATGCTGATGGACCAAGTTATACTTCTTCAGGTAACATTCAAACTTTAGCAAATTTAAAAAAGATTCCTAGCATAGATGTGGTATTAACTCCCGATAAATCAAAATGGTCGAGGTGCCCTGTATTTGAAACAAATGATAACAATAATTATTCAATTGGAGGGGTGAATAAATTGTTCTTAAGGGCCTCACCTTCGTTAGGTATAGACGGACAACCTGATGGTGATTACACAGGTATGAGCTATTTTCCTGGTTATGCAATAAATGTTGAAACAGGTGAAAGATTGAATATTGCTTTTGGAGAGTCGTCTAGGTTAACGCAGGATAATGGAAGAGATATGTTATTCAATCCATCGTCGAGAACAGTTGATTTTGATAACGGTCAACAACAAGCTTATCTTGGAGGAAAACATTTTATTTATGTATTTAACCACACTGGAAATAGTGCTTCCGATATGCCTCGTTATGATGAAGGTAAATATATTAGAAACAGATTTTCTCAAGTATCAGCCTCACAGGCTCAAAGAAATATTTTCCAATCTTGTGTTTGGGTAAGTATTCCTATAGGTGTTGCAAATCAACCTTTCTTATCCAATGAATTAAAGATTAAAATCAGAGTTCAAAGACCTTACACAAAAAATTATAATGCAATAGATTCAGCTGATGGAAGTGTTGCTGCAAATAATAATTTTCCACTTTACAGATTTAATACTGAAGGTGTTGCACCAATTAGAGATAATAATTCCTTAGCTAAAAATGCGCTAGACTTAATTAATGTTGTTCCTAATCCATATTACGCATTCTCTGCATACGAAACAGGTCAATTAGATAATCGAATTAAAATAACGAATCTTCCTAAGACATGTAAAATTAATATTTATACTACTGGAGGTATTTTAGTAAGATCATTTAATAAAGACAGCGAGAAAACTTCTTTAGACTGGGATTTAAAAAATCAATCAAACATCACTATCTCAAGTGGCGTGTACATAATACATGTTCAAGCAGACGGAATAGGTGAAAAAGTGGTTAAGTGGTTTGGTGTTATGCGACCTATTGACTTAGATTCCTTCTAATACATTTAATCCAAGAAAAAAATGAAACAATTTTATAAATCAATTTTAACATTTTCGGCATTAACAGCATTAAGTTTAGTTTCCTTCGCCGGTAATGAAGACCGAATCGGACAGGCAGGTTCTACCGAATTGCTTATCAATCCTTTTGCTAGAAGCTCAGGATTTGCAGGAGCTAATACATCATTGGTTAAAGGTTTGGAAGCTCAATTTCTAAATGTTGCAGGTACAGCTTTTACAAAAAAAACTGAGCTTATCTTCTCGCATACCAACTGGTTAAGCGGTGCAGGTATTAATATCAATGCATTTGGTATAACTCAAGGTGTTGGAAAAGATAAATCTGGAACTATTGGTTTGAGCGTAATGACTATGAATTTTGGTGATTTATTAATAACAACGGTTGACTTACCCGAAGGTGGTTTAGGAACATTTAGTCCAACTTTCACAAATATTGGTTTGTCTTATGCAAAAGAATTCTCCAATAGTATTTATGGAGGAATTGTTTTCAGGACTGTGTCTCAAAGAATTGCAGATTTAACTTCCTCTGGAGTATGTTTTGATGCAGGTATACAATATGTTACAGGTAAAAAAGAAAATTTAAGATTCGGAATTTCTTTGAGAAATGTTGGACCAAGAATGAGTTTTAAAGGAGATGGTCTTTCATTTAGAGGTATTGTTCCGGCAAATGGCAATTCTATTACTGTTCAACAAAGAAATGAAGCCTTTGAAATGCCGTCTTTATTAAACATTGGTGGTGCTTACATTTTTGATTTAGCTAAAGATGAAAAACATAAATTAACTGTTGCGGCAAATTTTGTCTCAAATTCATTCTCGAGAGATCAACTACAAAGTGGTATTGAATATAGTTTTAACAAAATGTTTATGATAAGAGGAGGTTACAGCTATGAAGTAAAATCTCCAAGTAACAGCTCTGTTGGAAATGTAACTACTACTAGAACCAATGCTTTAACTGGACCAACTGCAGGATTTACTTTTGAAGCCCCATTAAATAAAAAAGGAACTACTTTTTCATTAGATTATTCCTACAGAGCAAGTAATCCTTTCTCAGGTGTGCATTCTATTGGCGCAAGAATCAATTTATAAATATCGCTTGTAATTACGGATTAGCTTTTATAATTTAGCTGCATTCAACGGAAAGACTCTTCACATTGGAAGGGTCTTTCCGTTTTATTTTCATTTACCTTTAAAACAAATAATATGTCATCTATAATTTATTTAACCGAAGATGGTCTTAAAAGATTGCATCATGAACTTGATCAATTAAAAAGTGTAGAACGCCCCTCTATTTCAGCGCAAATAGCTGAAGCGCGTGATAAAGGAGATTTATCTGAAAATGCTGAATATGATGCTGCAAAAGAAGCACAAGGTCTTTTAGAATTAAAAATTTCTAAAATGGAAGATATGGTTGCGAATGCCAGAATCATTGATGAATCTAAGCTTGATGCCAGTAAAGTTTTGATACTATCTAAAGTTAAAATAAAGAATACCATAAATAATGCTATAATGTCGTATACTTTGGTTGCTGAAAACGAAGCAGATATGAAAACAGGTAAGATTTCTATTAATTCTCCAATTGCAAAAGCCTTATTAGGTAAAAAAGTAGGAGATCAAGTAGAGGCAACTGTACCCTCAGGTAAAGTGAAATTAGAAATTATGGAAATTGGAAGATAATGGCTTCTATCTTTTCTAAAATAATTGAAGGTCAAATCCCCTCTTATAAAATAGCAGAAACCGAGGATTTTCTTGCTTTTCTTGATGTATTTCCTTTGATGGAAGGACACACTTTAGTAGTTCCTAAAAAAGAGATTGATAATATTTTAGAATTATCTCCTGCACTTTATACATCTCTATTTTCATTTACTCAAAAAATTGGAAAAGCTATTGAAGCTGCGATTCCTTGCAAAAAAGTGGGCATCGCTGTAGTTGGTTTGGAAGTTCCACATGCACATATTCATTTGGTTCCTATAAACAGTGCCGACGATTTAAATTTTACTAGGCCTAAACTTAGTTTTTCAAAAGAAAAATTTACTTCAATACAAGAAGCCATTGTTTCCAAATTGAGTTAAGTTTTTACCCTGCTCGGATTATTGGTTACAAAGGATTTCCAGCCAGATTGTCCCTTATTTGCTGTTGTAAATTGCCCAGGTTTCAATTGGTAATAATGACATAAAGCAGCTGCCACCCCATCTGTAGCATCAGAATATTTTGGCATTTCTTCGTCTTTTAATTTCAATAAAAGTTGAACCATTGCTGCTACTTGCTCTTTTGAAGCAGCACCTTTTCCTGTAATGCTTTGTTTAATTTTCCTAGGTGCATATTCAAAAATAGGAATGTTCCTAAACAATGCAGCAGCTAAAGCCACTCCTTGAGCCCTTCCTAATTTTAACATCGATTGCACATTTTTTCCGAAAAATGGAGCTTCCGCCGCTAGTTCATCTGGATTATATTGGTCAATCAATGACAAGACCTTATCAAAAATCATTTTTAACTTGGTGCCGTGGTCTTCGATTTTATTCATATGCAAAGAGCCTAACTCCAATAAAACTATGTTGCCGCTTTTTACATGTATTATACCGAAACCCATTACATTCGTACCCGGATCTATTCCTAAAATTACTCTGTCATTAATCACCTTCCAAATGTACAAATCATAACACTTTAATGAATATTACTTCATCAACTCTTTTGCAAAATGATTTGTTAATTGTTTTACCTTTTAGAAACGAAAAAGAGAACATCTTAAAAACTATAGAATGCCTAAAAAACCAAAGACTTAAAGATACTGACAGGATTGTTTTAATTGATGACCATTCTTCCGATAATATTTCAATAGATTCAAATCTACCTAAAATTTTTAAGGTAATTCAACTATCTGAAAACGATGGATTCGGAAAAAAGAAAGCTATTCTGGAAGGAATCAATTCTGGAAAGGAAGAATTGATATTGACCACAGATGCTGATTGTACTTTTTCAGAAAACTGGTCTGAAAAAATGCGACTTGCAATCAATAGAGAAAACCAGTTAGTTATCGGTCCTTTGCTCAACGAAAAGTCCTTTAATTTCATTACTTCACTTCAAGAAATAGAAAGCATTGTTCTGTTGCATATTGCAAAGTTAAGTGTGCATTTTAAGAGTCCAATTATATGTTGGGGAGCTAATCTATTGTTCACCAGAAAAGCCTTCGATGCTGTAAATGGATATGAATCGCACATTAAAAAAAGTTCTGGTGATGATGTGTTATTGATGAATTCTATCATACAAAAATTCCCCAATAGCATAGTTTTCAATCATGATTTTGAAGCATTAGTGACAACTAAATCTGAAACTAATTGGAAATTATATTTTAAGCAACGTATTCGCTGGGCATCAAAATCAGCGCATCTTAGAAGCTTGAGGGGGTTTTTATTGACCTCTACCCTACTTGCATTGTTATTCTTGCCTTATGTAATTCTGATGAAGCTTTGGTTTGTAGCCTTTCTTATTCCATTTGTTGAATATTACTTTTTACTAAAAATGGCTCATTTTTACAGAAGAAATTTCTACATTGGCGAATGGTTTTTCTTCAGATTGGCCTACCCTACCCTTGTTTTTACAATTGTTGCATTATCTATTTTACCCATTAAAATAAAATGGAAAGGAAGAGAAATTAATTATTAATACTACTTTTGAAGGAGATGGAAATGGAAAAAATTACTAATTATATCGGAGGAAAACTGCAAGCTTCAATTTCTGCTGAATGGCTTGAAAATGTAAATCCCGCGACGGGAAAAGTGTATAGTTTAATCGCAAGAAGCAATCAAGAAGACGTTGAATTGGCAATAGAAGCAGCTAAAAATGCACAAATTAGGTGGGGAGAAACTCCCGCACAAACGCGCGCTAATTTGATGATGAAATTAGCAGACTTGATGGAACGAGATGTTGAAAAATTAGCACTTGCAGAATCAATCGACAATGGAAAACCCTTACAAGTGGCACTCACAGTAGATATTCCAAGGGCAATTAGCAATATTCGTTTTTTTGCAACAGCCATCTTGCATAATTCCGCAGAATCTCATCAAACAGATAACCTTGCTTTAAATTACACACTTAAACAGCCAGTCGGTATTTGCGTATGTATTTCACCATGGAATTTACCTTTATATCTATTTACCTGGAAAATAGCTCCTGCATTAGCTGCTGGAAATGTAGTATTGGCAAAACCTTCGGAAGTTACACCAATGACTGCGTTTCTCTTTTCAAAATTGTGTATTGAAGCAGGCTTTCCCGATGGTTTATTAAATATTTTGCATGGCTTAGGAAATGAATTGGGTTCCGCTATGATTGCACATCCTTTAGTCAAAGCAATTTCCTTTACAGGAGGAACTGCAACAGGGGCTGCCATTGCAAAAATTGCAGCACCTCAGTTTAAAAAACTCTCCTTAGAGTTAGGGGGAAAAAATCCAACCTTAGTTTTTAAAGATTGTAATTTTAATAATACTGTGAATGAAGTTGTTCGAGCCGCATTTAGCAACCAAGGGCAAATCTGCCTATGTGGCTCTCGAATTTTAATTGAGGAAGAAATTTATGAGAAATTCAAAGCGGCATTTATTCAAAAAGTAAGTTCATTAAAAGTTGGAAATCCTTTAGAAAAAAAAATTAATATTGGCGCTATTGTTTCAGAACCTCATATGCAAAAAGTACTCTCTTACATAGAACTTGCAAAAAGAGAAGGAGGTGTATTATTAACAGGAGGAAAAAGATTGTTTTTTTCTGGGGAAATTGAAAATGGATATTACATCGAGCCAACTGTATTTGAAAACCTTTCAAATGATTGCAAGGTGAACCAGGAAGAGATTTTTGGTCCTGTAGTTACCTTACAGTCATTTAAATCAACTGAAGAGGCCATTTTGCTCGCTAATGATACACAATTTGGATTAGCAGCTTCTGTTTGGACAGAGAATATCACAACGGCGCAAAATGTGGCTTTGAGATTACAAATGGGAATTGTGTGGATAAATTGCTGGATGCTGCGTGATTTAAGAACACCATTTGGTGGTGTAAAAAGCAGTGGCGTTGGTCGTGAAGGCGGCTGGGAGGCGCTCAGGTTTTTTACTGAAGCGAAAAATGTTTGTATAAAATATTAAGAAATCCTTCCCCAATTCATCATTTTCTTTTCTAATTCTTGCAAGCGCAATTTTAGGCGAATGTTATAAGGTTGCTCTAATTGCGCATCATCTTGTAACACTCTTTCGGCTAAATGCCTGCTTTCGATAAGCAATTTGTTGTCTTTTACAATATCTGAAAGTTTCAAATCTAATACGCCGCTTTGTTGTGTGCCTTGTAAATCGCCGGGACCACGCAATTCTAAATCTACTTCTGCTATTCTAAAACCATCTGTTGTCTCTTCCATGGTTTCTAATCTGCGCCGAGCTTCTTTGCTCAATTTGAAACTGGTAAGCAATAAACAATAGGACTGATCTGCACCACGCCCTACTCTACCGCGTAACTGATGTAATTGCGACAAACCAAAACGTTCAGCACTTTCTATTACCATGACGGATGCATTCGGCACATTTACACCAACTTCTATAACTGTAGTTGCCACCATTATTTGGGTCTGGTGTTTTACAAAACGCTGCATTTCGAATTCTTTGTCGGCTGGCTTTAATTTACCATGAACTACACTTACATGATATTTAGGTGCTGGAAACCAAGCTACCAAATGCTCATAACCATCCATTAAGTTTTTGTAATCGAGTTGCTCACTTTCTTCTATCAATGGATAAACCACATATACCTGACGTCCGATATCTACTTGACTTTTCACAAATTCTAATACGCGTGGTCGGTCTTTTTCGTAATGGTGTTTTGTAAAAATGGGCTTTCTTCCTGGTGGTAACTCATCAATAATAGAAATATCTAAGTCTCCATAAGCGGTCATTGCCAAAGTTCTTGGTATAGGAGTAGCACTCATTATTAACACATGCGGCGGCAATACGTTTTTAGCCCAAAGTTTTGCACGTTGCGCCACACCAAAACGATGTTGCTCATCAATTACCACAAAACCTAGATTTTTAAAAACCACCTTATCTTCCAGTAAAGCATGAGTACCAACTAATATCTGTAATTCTCCCGATACCAAATCAGCATGTAAAACATCTCTTGCTTTCTTTTTACTGGAGCCTGTAAGAATAGAAATTTTTACTCCAATAGCTTCTGCCAGTGGTTGTAAAGACACAAAATGCTGTTGTGCTAAAATCTCTGTTGGCGCCATCAGGCAGGCTTGAAAACCATTATCAATGGCCATCAACATACTTAAAAATGCAACAATTGTTTTTCCACTTCCCACATCACCTTGCACCAAACGGTTCATTTGAATGGGTTTGGCAACATCGGCACGAATTTCTTTCACTACTCGCTTTTGCGCATTGGTAAGTTCAAATGGCAAATGATTTTTATAAAAACCATTAAATACTTCACCGATTTTTTCAAATGGAAATCCTTTGATAGATGTCTTGTTGATTTTGTATTGCAATAACAATTTCAACTGAAGAAAAAATAGTTCTTCAAACTTTAATCTTCTTTCAGCAAGCATTAATTCCTGCGCATTTCCAGGAGCATGAATCCAATGGTAAGCTATGTTTAATGGAACAAGTTGCATTTGCTGAATAATCTCATCGGGAACTGTTTCTTTTATTTGCGAAGAAACCATGTTTAAGGCTTGACGAATCAAATTTGCCATTCCACGTGTATCGAGCCAATTGCGTTTCATGGCTTCTGAACTCGAATACACTGGTTGTAAAGTAGAAGCTGTAGCTAATTTCTCAGATGAAAATAGCTCCATTTCGGGATGTGCTATATTGTAAGAACCATTAAAAACAGATGGTTTTCCGAATAACAAAAAGTCAACTCCCGGTTTTATCTTCTCGCGTGCATATTTTATTCCCTGAAACCAAACCAATTCAATTGTGCCGGTTTTGTCCCTAAAAATTGCGGTCATCCGCTGCGTCCGCTCTTTTCCTTTAATTTCGACTTTTTCAATTCTTCCAATCAATTGCACATAAGGAAGTTCTTCTAAAATTTCTTTTACTGTAAAAATCCTAGTTCTATCGATGTACCGAAAAGGATACCATTGCAATAAATCTCCAATGCTTGCGATATTGCATTCTTTGAGCAATAAAGCTGCTTTGCGTGGCAACAAACCCGGAATTTGCGTAATGGATGTTTCTAAAACTGACACTTTCTAAAACTAAATAATAATATACTAATAACTAATTTTCACAAAAATAATAAATCAAATTTCTAAATCGCTTAAACTACTGTAAAAATTAGAAGAACAATCAAACTCAAAATCCGATTGCACTTTTTGAATGATTAATACAGCATTCTGCGTAAGATAAAGAAGAGATTGTTTAGAGATATTTGATCTTATTTTAAACAATGAATTAAAGAATAGAATAAGTTGAATGATTTTGACTGGAATACGTATAAAAGATTTTTTACCGTTTTTCTTTAATGAAATTTCACCAATAATTGATTTTAAATTATAAACTATTTTATCTGAAATATTATAAATAAAAATGCCCTTTTTTGATTGTTTAAATGCTGCTATTATTAAATTAGTTAAATTATTAATATGTGTCAAACTGATAGAAATATCAAGCGAACCAGGTGAAATAATTTTATTAAACTTAAATAATTTTAAAATACGTGGTAAAAGTGTGTAATCACCTTTTCCATAAACTGCTCTAGGTCTCAAAATATAAATAGAGTTGATGCCCGATTTTTCGATAATCTTCTCGGCAATTAATTTGCTTTCACCATATTGAGAAAGGTTATCACTAAGAGAAGCGTCTGTTTCTTTCTTAGCTTGATTATCCGAAAAATCGTATACAGAAGATGATGAAATAAAAATAAATGTTTTACAACCAATTAATGCATTTATTAATTGCTGGGTGGCAAAAACGTTCTGCTCAATCAAGTCTTTTTTAGAAGACCTATCATCTGCCAAACCAGCGCAGTGAATACAAACATCACATTCAATTTGAGGTAAATTCTTCGTTAAATCTAACGAGAGGTATTCGACCTGTTGGAAATTATTAAACTTATCAATTTGCTTTCTTCCAATGGCAATAACTTCATAATTTGAATCTTCTTTTACCAATGCTAAAACAATGTTTCCTCCAATAAAACCAGAAGCACCAGTAACCAATATTTTCATAAAATTTGATTTTTCAAGTGCTCTATTAATAATTTCTTATTCACTTTGTCTTGCCTTCCAAACCTAGGTAATTTCATAAAAATTATTCTATCTGGTATTGCTTCTTTGTCAATAGAAAATTGACCACTTCTAAGTTGAATGATAATTTCGGCTTCATTTTGCAATTTCTCGCTTTCAATAACAAGAATAACATCTTCATCGTGTTTAATCTCATTATAAATTCCAATCATTGCAGATTCAATTACTCCTTCAATTTTATTAATTGTAGGCTCATAAAGTCCTGGATAAATATTGAAATTACCCCGAATAATCATGTCTTTTTTTCTACCAATTAATATAAGTCTGCCATTTTCGTCAATTCTTCCCAAATCTCCGGTAAGATGTATTTCACCGGCAGAAGCACTTTTCCAATATCTGTTAAACATTTGATTAGATTGAATGCCTACTTCCATTTCAGAAGTTAAGGATACTGACACACCTGAAAAAGGAGTTCCAACTAAATCTCCTTCAATATTCTCCTCCGCTTTTAATCTACCATCCTGAAAGCAAACCATTAAATTTTCTGTCATTCCATATAAACAAACAATATTAATTTTTTCTGCTACAGTTATTAATCTTTTTAAGAAAGAGCTATAAACAGGAGCTGAGCCTAAATAAATATTTTGAATACAATTGGGCAATTCAATTTTACTAATTTCTGCATATTTAATTAGAGGTAAGAAATCACTAGGAGGTCCAAATAAAGTAGAAATATTATTTTTAATTATAAATTCAATCTTATCTTTTGCATTTAAGCCATTACTCCACAAATAAACGCTAACACCAGCATTAATTCCAAGTAATGCAAAATGAGGTAAATGTGTAGCTATAGATTCATCTTTATTTTTAATTAATAATTCGCATAATAATTTAATACTATTATTTAAACTGTTGTATGAATGTACTACTCCCTTGGGCTCTGCGAGTGTTCCACTTGTATAGGTAATCAAAAAATCGTCGTTTGAATTCCCAGTTATTAAATCAGGTAATTCAGTAATTCTTAATGCAGTTTTTTTTAAATGGAAGTGTTTTTGAAAAATCGGTAAATTCAATCCTGTAGTAATTAACATACAATTTTTAATTCTTGGAAAGTCGGGAATTAAATGATTCAATTTAAGTACTATGTATTTCAAAACTGGATGTTCGTTCAATAGCACCAAACGGCTATCAACAAAGGCAACCTGAGGTTCGAATTGTCTCAATTTAGCAATGTAATTGTCTCTTCCCATTTCAGGGTCAATAATAGAAACAACAGTTCTTAAAAACATATTTGCATACATTATTCTTAAGAATTCAATTCCGGGTTTTACTGCAATTATTGTTCTATCACCTGTATTTACGCCTTTTTGGTTTAATTGATATGCTAATTCATAACTACTTAGCAACAATTCTTTTGCTGTGATAGTTTGATTTCCTTCTTGTAAAATTATTTTTGAAGGTTCTTGCCCTTTTAATATTTCAATAAAATCATTGGTATAAAATTCCATTTTACCATTCGATTAATTGAACCGAAATACTTATTCCCGCTGCCAATCCAATAATTAACAGTTTGTCGCCATGTTTTAGTTTATCCGTTAAAATAGCTTCATTAATGGCTAAGGGAATTGTTGCTGCTGCAGTATTTCCATATTTACTAAAAGTATTGATACATTTTTCTTCATCAAAACCAATGGCTGTGGCAATCAGATTAATTGTAGTTTGAGCGACTTGATGTGCAATTAAACAATTGATATCTGAAATTTTAATGTGCGATTCCGCTAAACAATCTAAAATAAAATTAGGCGCTTTTTCAACAAATACTTCTCTTAACTCTTTTGCATTTCCTTCAAAAAAGGATTTATTTAAATCACGATAAGCTAATGAACCGCCTGCCGAAACAGTACAAATATCCCAATATTCACCAAAGGAAGTGAATTTCTGAAAAATGATTTTACCTTGTTTTTCTTTCCCGATAAGCATTGCAGCTCCTGCATCTCCTAAACCATATCCAACAAAACACCTTGAATATTGAACATCATCAAGAGGAGAAAAATTAATTACCTCACTCAATTTCTCGCCATTTACAATTAAAATATTTGTATAAATACCTGATTCTATAAATGCAGAAGCAACTTGTATGGCAGAAACTACACTGTTACAGGCATTTTTAACATCCAATACAGGACAAGTTAAACCCAATTTTGCTTGAATGATATTAGCGGTTGCAGGTTCGGTTAAATCAGAAGAAGCTGCCGCAAAAATTAATAAATCAATAGTTGATCTATCGATTTGTGATAAAATTCCATTTGCTGCATTGCATGCTAAATCGCTTACCTGCGTATTTTTATCAGCAAATCTTCTTGTTTTTATTCCCAAAGTTTTTTCTAGTATTCCTGTTGGTAAGGCTTGATTTTTATAAACTACCTTTTGCTCTATTTCATCATTGCTGACAATATTTTCAGGTAAATAAACTGAAATGTAATTTATACCCGCTTTCATTTAAAATTTACTTTTAATATCCATTTCCAAAGTGGTTTTGTAATCCAATTAAATCCATGAAAAGAATCAACAAAAGCAGTGGTTTCTTCTAAAGCGAAATCGGCAAATTTTAATTTATAATTCGTATTGGCGGCTTTATAGTACTTATTAGGATTTTCGCAACCTATTCTTTCAAAAAACTCTTTCTTCACATAAAGCGTTCTCATAAAATAAACATTAAGTAATATTATAATACTGTAATGAGTTGACTTTAAGAACCCCGCATTTTTGGTGAATTTTTCGAGCCATGCTTTGGTATAAAAAATATGCCTGCCTTCTTCAATATGATGCAGTTCGGATGATTTCCTTAAAACTGAAAATACATTTTCATCTTTACGAATATGTTTTGCATAAATATCTGCCATTAACTCCACAGCCAACACGGACATAAAAACAGAAGCCGCCGGAAAGTACTTTGCTGTAATGTTTCCAAAAAACTTATGCATTCTAGTAGGCAAAACAGGCGTCCTGTCCAATTTTTTAATAACCATACCAAACATTTCCTGGTGCCTAAATTCCTCAATCAATTCTCTTATCAAAAATCGATACTCAACTGAAATTGGATTCAAGGTTAATAAATGCCTATTGAAAAAATAACAGGCCAAAGTTTCTGACCATGCATAAGAATACATTACCTGTACCACTTCTAATTTGCCAAGTTCTATTTGCTGATTTTTACTCAGCGTATTCCACAATGCATCGCCTTCTAGCGAAACTAAACGCATTGGTAAGAATAATGTATCTTCATTGAACTCATCAGACCAAGGAATAAAAGTTTCGGGCAATAAAGGCTTTTCTTTACTTATCCGAATCATTCGTTCCACTGCAAGTTCAAATTCCTCCGTATTCATTTTTTAAAAATTTCAATAATTAGACAGTTTTCTAATTTCAAATATTTCTTAAATAAGGTGTAAATATATGATTTCTAAAAAATATTTGAGTTTATTTAGGAATATTCTATATTCTCAAGCACTAAAAAGACGTAAATAAAACACCATTTACACCTGATATAACTGAAGTTTAAAAGCAAGATTGTCTTAATTATATCATTTTAGGATAAATTGATTACATAAATCAATTTCAATTCTTAATAACTTTTAAGGAAACATAAGCCTTTTCAGATTATTTTTGGTCTTTGGCAATTATTCAAAAACTAAGTCTAGTAAATTAGCAAAATTCTATTCATTATTATTTCAGCTTAATTATTTAAATGCATTAAATTAAAAATTATGGAAGACCAAATTAAACTATTCAATCATAAAAAAGTGAGAACTCATTGGGACGAGAAACTAGAAAAATGGTATTTCTCAATTATAGATGTAGTTGAAATTTTAACAGAGAGTTCAATACCCAAGCGGTATTGGAGTGATTTAAAAAAGAAACTCTCAAATGAAGGACTTGATTCGTACGAAAAAATCGTACAGTTGAAAGTAATAGCTAATGATGGGAAAATGCGAATGACAGATTTCGCAGATACAGAGACACTTTTAAGAATAATTCAATCTATACCTTCTCCGAAAGCAGAACCTTTCAAAGTTTGGTTGGCGAAAGTTGGGTACGAAAGAATGAAAGAAATTGCTGACCCGAGCCAAAGTATAGATAGAGCAAGAGAAAACTGGCAGAAACTTGGGCGAAGTGAAAAATGGATTCAACAAAGAATGACTGGACAGGAAACCAGAAATAAACTAACAGATTATTGGAGGGAAAATGGTGTTGAGAAATTGGATGAATTTGCATATCTGACAAACATCATTCATCAAGAATGGACTGGATTAACTGTGAAAAGTCATAAAGAGAAAAAAGGTCTAAAGACACAAAATCTAAGAGACCATATGAGCGAAGCTGAATTGATTTTTACTGCTTTAGCAGAACTTTCTACAAGACAAATTGCAGAGACAATTGATGCAAAAGGACTCAAAGAAAATGCAAAAGCAAGCAAAAAGGGTGGTACCATAGCAAAAGACGCTAGATTAAAATTAGAAGAACAAACAGGAAGGAAAGTTGTGACTGGCGAAAACTTCTTACCCATTCCTAAAGAAAAAAAAATGTTAAAATAATTAATTCTAAAAATTGTAATCAATGCTTTACCTCCTACTCGCAATTTGCATTATAAATTCCATTTTAATTTTCTTGGTTTTTCTTAAGAAAAATGAGTCCAATCCGCAATTGGAAGAAAAGATAAATGCTATTTCACAACAGCTGATTCGCCTAGAAAGTAACTCGAAAGAAGACTTCAAAATGAACCGTGAAGAAGCAGCTAAAACTGCAAAAGAAAATCGGGAAGATGTAAGTAAAAACATCCTTCAATTTTCAGAAAGTAATGCTGAAAAACTGGAAAAACTGATGCATAAAATGGAAGTGCAGTTAAATGCAATTCAAGAGCAATTTAAGCAAGATGCGCATCTAAATCGGGAAAATACCATTCAACGTTTTAGGGAATTTCAAGATACGCTCGATAAAAACATCAAAGCCATTAATGAATTGCAAAAAGAGAAGTTTTCGCAAATAGATGAAAGACAAACAAAACTGATTGAAAATACAGAGAAGAAACTGGAACAAATGCGTGAAACTGTAGATGAAAAACTCCAAAAAACCCTCAGCGAACGCATTGGTCAAAGTTTCGAAACTGTTGGAAAACAATTGGAAGCCGTTCAATTAGGTTTGGGCGAGATGAAAACACTGGCGCAAGATGTTGGAGGATTAAAAAAGGTGCTTGGAAACGTTAAAAACAGAGGTGGCTTGGGAGAAATTCAACTCGAAATGTTGCTCGAAACCATTTTAGCTCCCGACCAATATGAAGCTAATGTTAAAACCAAAAAAGGTTCGGCCGATTTGGTTGAATTTGCCATAAAGTTACCAGGACGTGACGATGATAAAAATGTGGTTTGGTTACCAATCGATGCCAAATTTCCGAAAGATGCTTACGAACAAATGCAAGAAGCTTATGAAAGCGGAGATGTTGCATTGATTGAAGCTGGAAATAAAAACCTAGAAAATATCATCAAAAAAATGGCGAAAGACATCAGAGATAAATACATTGATCCGCCAAATACAACTGATTTTGCCATCATGTTTTTGCCTTTCGAAGGCATTTATGCAGAAGTAATCAGACGTTCACACCTATTAGAACAACTACAACGTGAATTCAAAGTTGCTGTAACAGGTCCAACTACACTTGCAGCTATTTTAAATAGTTTGCAAATGGGCTTCAGAACTTTAGCCTTACAACAGCGAAGTAGCGAAGTGTGGACAATACTTGGTGCTGTAAAAACCGAATTCGAAAAATTTGGTGGAATGCTAGAAAAAGCCCAAAAAAATATTTCTACAGCTGGAAGTACATTAGACGAGTTAATTGGCAAACGCACCAATGCCATCAACAGAAAATTGCGCGATGTGCAAGCTTTACCAAGTGGAGAAAGTAGAAAAATACTTCCAGAAATTGGAATAAGTACTGAAACTGAGAAAGAAGAACAAAACAATTGATTTATTAACGCGTTGTGTTCATAATCATATAAGACATGCTGTCAGTTTATTTATGATGGTCTTATCTTTGAAGCGCAGTTAAAAAATAAAAATAATCATGGCTTTACAAATCACAGATGCAAATTTCGAGGAGCTAGTCCTCAAATCAGATAAACCAGTACTTGTTGACTTCTGGGCAGAATGGTGCGGCCCGTGTCGCGTAGTTGGTCCAATTGTAGAAGAACTTTCTAAAGACTTCGATGGAAAAGCAGTAGTCGGAAAAGTTGATGTGGACACAAATCCCGAAATTTCTATGAAATACGGAATTCGTAACATTCCTACTTTATTGGTTTTTAAAAACGGAGAAGTAGTTGACAAACAAGTTGGTGCGGTTCCAAAAAATGTACTTGCCAACAAGTTAGAAGCTCAAATGGCTTAGTCTTTTTGAATTAAAAAATTCATATTAATTTAAAAAACACAGGATAGTACATTCTGTGTTTTTTTGTTTATTTACATATGCCAATTAATCGTCAAGAACTACAACAATATGGTCATCTCGAATTGATCGCTCGTCAGGTTGTGGAAGGTTTTATTACAGGATTACATAAAAGTCCTTTTCATGGATTTTCTGTTGAATTTGCTGAATATCGCCAGTACAATCAAGGTGAAGCTATTCGTTACATTGACTGGAGATTGTATGGAAAAACTGACAAATTGTTTGTAAAACGGTTCGAAGAAGAAACCAATTTACGCTGCCAGATAGTCATTGACCGCTCAGCTTCAATGTATTTCCCTTTGGATGCCAAATCAAAAAACATTGAAAGTAAATTAAGTTTTTCTGCTAAAGCTGCTGCTTCATTAGTCTATATGCTTAATAAACAGAGAGATGCTACAGGATTAAGCGTATTTTCTGATGATTTAGAAATTCAAACTCCAGCAAGGTCTGCAGGTGTGCACATGGCAATGTTGTATGCCGAATTAGAAAAAATGATGGACACACCTTGGGACCAAAAACAAGGTGTTACAAATGCCGCTAGGTCACTTCATATCATTGCGGAAGCTGTCCATAAAAGAAGTTTGGTGGTTATTTTCAGCGATATGTTTGATAATGGTACGGATACAGAACAGATTTTTTCTGCACTTCAACATTTGAAACACAATAAACATGAAGTAATATTGTTTCAGGTCACTGACAAAGAAAAAGAGCTGAATTTTGACTACGATAACCGTCCATACAAATTTGTAGACATGGAAAGTGGGGAAGAAATTAAACTTCAACCGCAGCAAGTAAAAGAAAAGTACCTGCAACACATTCAGGAATTTACTCAGGAATTAAAATTAAGATGTGCCCAGTATCATATTGATTTTGTAGATGCAGACATTAATCAAGGCTATTCTCAAGTATTACTACCTTATTTAATGAAAAGAACCAATATGCGCGTTTAAACAAGCAGCGCAGTTATCCGTTATTTTAAACTATGGAAGGATTTCGTTTTTCAAAGTACGAACCCGATAAAGAAAAGCCGCCATTTGAGCGTTTATTGGACATTTTTAAAGAAGTTTTGCTACACACCAGTGGCAATTTGGCGGAAGCTTTAGACTGGATGAATCACCTCGATCGTCAGTATAACCTTACTAATGATGAGTATGGAATGGGCGATTTTATTGAGGAGCTAAAGAAAAAAGGGTACATCAAAGAAGACGATGAGCAACAATTGCAAATGACTCCTAAAGTGGAGCGCGAGATTAGACGCGATTCTCTCAATAAAATCTTTGGAAAACTAAAAAAAGGCAAACGTGGAAACCATTCCACCAAATACAATGGGCAAGGCGATGAAACCGGCATGGACAAAAGAGCCTACGAGTTTGGCGACCCAATCGAATCTATTTCCTTAACTGATTCTATAAGAAATGCTCAGGTTAATCACGGTGCTGCCGATTTTAGATTAGAAGAAGGCGATTTGGAAGTCTTTCAACAAGAATACAGAACCCAAACATCTACAGTGTTGATGATTGACATTTCGCATTCTATGATTTTATATGGCGAAGACAGAATTACACCTGCCAAAAAAGTTGCCTTAGCATTATCTGAACTCATCAAAATAAAATACCCAAAAGACACTTTAGATGTGATAGTTTTTGGTAATGACGCTTGGCAAATAAAAGTTACCGATATTCCATACCTGCAAGTTGGACCTTTTCATACCAATACCGTTGCTGGACTTGAGTTAGCAATGGATTTATTGAGAAGAAGAAAAACACCCAACAAGCAAATTTTTATGATTACTGATGGAAAACCAACTTGCTTAAAAGAAGGTGATCATTATTATAAAAACAGCAATGGTCTTGACCGCAAAATTGTAAACAAAACACTTGCGCTTGCAGCTCAATGCCGCAGATTACGTATTCCCATTACAACTTTTATGCTGGCAAGCGATAGTTGGTTGCAAAGTTTTGTTGAAGAATTTACCGAAACCAACGGTGGTCGCGCATTCTACACAGGATTAGAAGGATTAGGAGACATCATATTCGCAGATTACGAACGCAATAGAATTAAAAAAACTAAATAATTTACATGAATCCCTTATTGAAAATTAAAACATTTGGCGAATTAAAAGCTGCCAAATATGTTACAAAAACTATAAAAGACGAGTTACGCGATAACCTTATCAGCGCATTAAAAAATAAGACAAATACTTTCAAAGGAATTGTTGGGTATGAAAAAACCGTAATGCCCGATTTACAGCGTGCTATTCTTTCACGTCACAACATTAATTTATTAGGACTTCGCGGACAAGCAAAAACACGTATTGCCCGCCAAATGACTGAGTTATTAGACGAGTATATTCCTTTTGTGGCTGGTTCAGAAATCAACGATGACCCTTTTCACCCAATTTCCTATCATGCGCGTCACCAACTGGAAATTTTGGGTGACGAAACGCCAATTGCTTGGTTGCATAAAAACGACAGGTTTGTAGAAAAATTGGCTACTCCAGATGTTACTGTAGCCGATTTAATTGGCGATATCGACCCCATAAAAGCTGCAAACCTTAAAATATCTTATGCTGACGAACGCGCCATTCATTTTGGATTGATTCCAAGGTCGAACAGATGTTTATTTGTTATCAACGAATTGCCTGATTTACAAGCTAGGATTCAAGTGGCATTGTTCAACATTTTACAAGAAGGCGACATTCAAATTCGTGGTTTCCGCTTGCGTTTGCCTTTAGATATTCAGTTTGTATTTACCGCCAATCCCGAAGATTATACCAATCGAGGAAGCATTGTTACGCCATTAAAAGACAGAATTCAAAGTCAAATTGTAACGCATTACCCAAAAGAAATTGCGATTGCAAAAGCAATTACAAAGCAAGAAGCAAAATTGCCCAAAGCACAAACCGATATGGTTAAAGTGCCCGAAATTATTTACGATTTAATTGAGCAAATTAGTTTCGAAGCCCGCACATCAGAATTCGTAGATGCAAAAAGTGGAGTTTCTGCTCGTTTGGGAATTTCTGCTTTAGAAAACCTAATCAGTTCAGCCGAAAGACGCGCTTTGATAAATGGCGAAACTAAAACCACCGCACGTATCAGCGATTTATGGGGAACGGTTGCTGCCATCAATGGAAAAATTGAATTGGTGTACGAAGGCGAACAAGAAGGTCCAGTAAATGTGGCCAATTTCCTCATTGCAAAAGCCATTAGAAGCTTGTTTGTAAATTACTTTCCAGACCCAGAACGCTTTAAACGTAAAAAAGAAACAAATCCATACGATACCATCACCAACTGGTTCAACAGCGACCACGACATTGATTTACTGCTTGATGAAGAAAAACAAGGCTATGAATCGAAATTGAAAAAAGTTGATGGATTAAAAGACTTGGTAAACCTTTACTACAAAAGCTTACCAGAAGACGAACGCCTTTTGTTAATGGAATTTGTATTGTACGGCTTGGCTTCTTATTCTCAACTCAACAGAATGGCACTAGACAGCAGCATGTTGTTCAAAGATTTATTTTCGAGTGTATTTAATAATGATGATGACGAAACTGGAAAGTTTGGCGCGAATTAAAATTCTTAATTGAACTTTTAATTCAATACCAAGAATTGGTATATTTGTAAAAAAATGTTATGGCAAAAAACACATCAATACTACTTGGAGACTACTTTGAGAACTTTATCGACGGATTGGTGAAAACTGGAAAGTTTTCTTCCGCAAGTGAAGTTGTTCGCACTGCATTGAGAATGTTTGAACAAGAAGAATCAAAGAAAACTGAACTTATTAAAGAACTTATCAAAGGCGAAAAATCAGGTTTTGTTAAAGATTTTAATCGTGATACTTTTTTAAAAAATCTTAAAGAAGCCCATAGAAAAAATGATTTATAAAATTAGTAAGGAAGCCCAAAATGATTTAGAAAAAATTTGGCTCTATACTTTTGAAAATTGGTCAATAGAACAGGCTGAAAGATATTTAGATTTAATTTTCGATGAAATTGATTATCTCTGTTTACATCCGAATTCAGGATTTGATTTTGGAAAAATTAGAAAAGAATATCGACGCTCAAAAGTGAAATTTCACATCATCTTTTACAAAACAAATACTAATCAGGATGTATTAGAAGTAATTAGAGTTTTACATGAAATGATGGATATTGAAAATCACTTATAATTAATTTCTAAATCCTCTGACATTGAAAACCCTTCCTTTATTTTGTCTGATTAGCATTGTTTTCAATTCATCTATAGAAGCGCAACCAATCCAACGCTTAAAAGGCCAATCCTCAGATTCATTAGTCCACACTATTTTATCATATAAATTCAAAGCAGGAAATGTGTACGAATTTATAAATGGAAATAATTCATTCATTATTTATTCTGAATTAACAAATAAAAACAAGCAGATAGAAGAATTTTACGAGACCTCTACCCTATTCAATATTTTATATTCACCTGATAAAATAAATTATTCAAATTATTTTATTGATACACTCTCAATCGGTAATTCTTGCTGGGCACTGGCTAAATTAGATTCGTTGTTTTTAATAAACATAGATGAGGATATTGAAAAAGAAATTTGTGTTGTTTTAATACACGTTCCGTATTGCGATGCTTATAAAAATTATGTTTCTGTTCATTTTTATGATAACATCGAAAATTTTATTGCATTCAGAAAGCTTAAACCTTTCAAAGAATTCACCTTCGCAATACATCATTTTACAATGCCTCTAAAGGAAATGATTGCAGAAAAAATAAATTCATTTTTAAAAGAAAAGCCTGAAATAAAGAAGTAAATTTATTATTTCAATTGAAAGTTATATTTCACTTTAAATTTAAACTATGAATATTATAATTAGTGGCACAGGAAGTTATATTCCCGAATTAACAGTTACCAACGAAGAATTTATAAAACATAGTTTTTACGGAGAAGATGGGCAACCCATAAAAGGTGATTCCGCGAGAATTATAGAAAAATTTAAATCTATAACTGGTATAGAAGAACGCAGGTATGTAAATAAAAATCAAACGTCTAGCGACATTGGAACGATTGCAGCCCGCAAAGCCATTGCAGATGCAGGTATCGACAAAGAATCGCTAGATGGAATTATCCTCGCCCATAATTTTGGAAACATTCCGCACGGAACCGTTCAGTCGGATATTTTGCCAAGTTTAGCTACACGCGTAAAGTTCGATTTACAAATCAAAAATCCTAATTCTGTGGCCTTCGATATTCTTTTTGGCTGCCCCGGCTGGATTCAAGGTGTAATCCTTGCCCGAAATTACATCCTTGCTGGTGAAGGAAAACGCTTTTTGGTAATTGGTTCCGAAACACTTTCCCGCGCGCTCGATCCTTTCGACCGCGATTCTATGATTTATGCCGATGGTGCTGCTGCTGCTATAATCGAAACCACCGAAATTGATGACAATTCAGGTATCTTAAGCGTTGCTGCTCAAACACATGCCTCCGAAGAAGCTTATTATTTATACTTCGCCGAATCGCACAATGCAAGCTTCAATCGCGGGGTGCGCTACATTAAAATGCATGGACGTAAAATTTACGAATTCGCCCTCAACAACGTTCCATTGGCCATGAAAAGCTGCTTAGACAAAAGCGGAATCAACATTCAGGAAATCAAAAAAGTATTCATCCATCAAGCAAACGAAAAAATGGACGAAGCCATTATCAAACGTTTTTATCAACTCTACGATCTACCAATTCCTGAGAACATCATGCCCATGAGCATTCATAAATTAGGTAATAGTTCTGTAGCCACCGTGCCCACATTATTCGATTTGGTAAAGAAAAACCAGCTCGAAAATCACCACTTAAACAAAGGCGATGTCGTACTTTTAGCATCTGTTGGTGCTGGCATGAACATTAATGCAATTACCTATCGCGTTTAGATTTTACAATTATTTTGGGCGCTCCCCTGCGGGTCACGTTTTCAGCCATAGCTCGCCTGGTGAAAAACCAGCCGAGGCTATTTGCTTCAACCGTTAGCGCAACTGCTCGAAAATTTAAAGCTATATCTATTAAAACAAGTATACATTTGCCAACATTACATAAGCAAATGAATTCAAAATTAAAAGTTATCCTCACCGGGGCAACAGGCATGGTCGGAGAAGGTGTTTTGCACGAGTGCTTGCTACATCCACAAATTGAACAAGTAATGGTAATTAATAGAAAATCGTGCGGCATTCAGCATCCAAAATTGAAAGAATTTCTTCATTCAGATTTCTTTAACCTATCAGCAGTTAAAGATCAATTGTCTGGATACGATGCATGTTTCTTCTGCTTAGGCGTTTCGTCGGTTGGCATGAAAGAACCCGAATATTACAAGCTTACTTACACGCTCACCATGCATTTTGCCCAAACACTTTCAAAAGTAAATAGCAATATGGTTTTTTGTTACATTTCAGGAGCAGCAACAGATAGCACAGAAAAAGGACGTATGATGTGGGCGCGAGTAAAAGGTAAAACCGAAAACGATTTAATGAAATTACCATTTAAAAAAGCTTACAATTTCCGACCAGGTATGTTAGAACCAACCAAAGGATTAAAAAACACCTTATCACTCTACAAATACCTCGGTTGGATGGCTCCAATACTTAGGTTATTAGCACCTAACCAAATTAGTACCTTAAAACAATTAGGAAAATCGATGATTTATGTCACAATAAATGGATATAAAAAACAGATACTAGAGGTGAAAGACATAAAAGAAACAGGAAATGCTTTACAACAATAAATCAGTTTCTTTTTACGCATTTCATTAAACAATTAAATTAAAACAACTATGGCTAACAACCCTTATTTAATAGTACTTACAGACGACGATCTAGATGACCAGGTTATGTTTAAAGATGCTATTAAAGCTGCCAAATTTAAATCAAGCTTGATAGTTTTAAATAATGGAGTGGAACTGATGGATTATTTGGATAAAGTGAATGAGTTGCCCGATGTACTTTTTCTAGATATAAACATGCCACTGAAAAATGGATTAGAATGTTTGCAAGAAATTAGAAGCTATAAACGTTTTAAAGAACTTGTTATTGTTATGTTTTCAAATACTTCATCGCAACAAAAAATTGAAGCATCTTTTCATCACGGAGCAAATGTATACCTGAGCAAATCGAGCAAAAGAGATACCCTTTTTGCCGCAATTAAAAAAATCATCATGTACACCCATTTATATAAGACACCACCATTTCATATTGAAAATTTTATTATGAAAGTAGAATGAAGTAGTCACCATTTAACTTGATGGCTAAAAAATACAATGTAATTCCTAATTATTGATTTAGGAAATTTTCAAGGTAATTAAATAAAGTCAGGCATTCAGAATGTTAAAATTAATATAAATAGCACATTTACAATATTATAAGTACTTTTGAGTGAATCCCAATTAAATTCGATATCAAATGATGTCTACATCAACATCATTTCAAATATCTAATTTCTCTCAACATTTGCTTAGATTTGCGGAATAACAATAATGGCATGACCAACAAATATTTTTTACCACTTTTATTGTTATTTTTCTCCATGGGAATGGTGTTAGGTGATACAATTGCTGGAGAAACAGATAGCTTAAAGTTTATTTTAAAAAAAACTACTGATGAAAAAAGAAAGGTAGAATTGTTAAATGAGTTAAGCAAAACTTATTTAAATGATAATACAGATTCTTCCATTAGCATTTCAATTCGAACAAAAACATTAGCAGAAAAGATAAAATTTAAAAAAGGAGAAGCATTAGCTAATAAGTACATAGGTACCGCTTACTATTTAAAAGGTGACTATAAACAAGCAATTTTAAATTGGGAAAATGCTTTAATTATTTACAAGCAAATTGGAGATAAAAAAGGGATTGCCAATATTCTAGGAAATCAAGCTTCGGCATTTTTTACAGAAGGTGATGATGCTAAATCATTGGAGTTAGATTTACAGGCATTAAAAATTGCGGAAGAAATTAACGATACCCTAAGAATTGTGACCTGCTTAGCGAATGTTGGTACAATTTACATGAACAAAAAAGCTACATTCAGTAAGGCCTTGGCTAGCTTAGAAAGAGCAAATTTTCTTAGTAAAATAATAAATGATTCTTATACAATTGGAACTACATCTATGAACTTAGGAGAATTGTATTTTAAGAAAAAGAATTACGATATCTCAATAAAATATCTAAATGAATCTTTAAGAGCCTGCAAAGGAACTGAAAGTGAGCCTTATGCATTAAATTATTTGGGTAAAGTCTATTCCAGTTCAAATGATTTCGAAAAAGCACTTAAGGTGCATAAAAATGCAATAGAAATTTCGAAAAAACTTGAATTAAAATTAGATTTAGTTCAATCACTTATTGGTCTTGCTCAAACTTACGAATCTAAAAATGATTTTAATAAAGCGGTAGACATTTATAAAGAAGCGGTAGATACAGGAATGACGTTAAATGCATTACAAGAAATTAAAGAAGCATATGAAGGTCTATCAAATTCTTATGGAAAACTAAAAGATTATTCAAGTGCTTACAAATATCAAAATCTCTTAATTTCAATAAAAGACAGTATTTATAACAATAATACAGATAAAAAACTTGGTTTATTACAATTGAATTTTGACATTGAGAAAAAAGAATCGAAAATCAGCCTTTTAACTAAAGACAAAGAAATTCAAGAGCAAGAAATCACTCGACAAAAAATTGTAAGAAATAGTTTTATTGGAGGTTTTGCAATTGTACTATTATTTGCAGCCGTTTTCTTTAAACAACGCAATAGAATCGGAAAGGAAAAGAAAAGAAGTGATGAATTATTACTGAATATTCTTCCGGAAGAAGTAGCGGAAGAACTTAAAGAAAAAGGAGAAGCAGAAGCCAAACTATTCAATGAAGTTTCGGTACTGTTTACAGATTTCAAAGGATTTACGGCCATGTCTGAAAAGTTAAGTCCTAAAGAGTTGGTAAGAGATATTCATGAATGCTTTTCGGCGTTTGATAGAATAATGGAAAAATACGGAATAGAAAAAATAAAGACCATTGGCGATGCATACATGGCTGCAGGTGGAATTCCCGTTCCAAGTGCCACACATGCTGTTGATATTGTAAATGCAGCGTTTGAAATACGGCAATTTATTGAAGATGGAAAAGCCCGAAAAATTGCTGAAGGACTACCATTTTTCGAAATTCGAATTGGCGTTCACACTGGGCCTGTCGTTGCTGGAATTGTTGGTGTAAAAAAATTCGCTTACGACATTTGGGGCGATACTGTAAACACCGCTTCTAGAATGGAATCTTCCGGAGCTCCTGGAAAAGTAAACATCAGCAGCACGACTTACGAATTAGTGAAGGACAAATTTCAATGCGAACACCGCGGAAAAGTTTCAGCAAAAGGTAAAGGAGAAATTGATATGTATTTTGTGGAGAAGCTAGAAAATTAGAATCTACAGCATCAATACATACAACCAAATAGCCATAACGGAATCTTGTTTCCCATGCCGTATTCAATATTATCGGCAGTCACAAATGCATTTTTGAGAGATTTAATTTGTTGCTCATTTTTGGAGATGCCACCCACTTCAAATGTGTATTTCTTATTGACTAAAAAATCCCCTTTAGCAGTGTAATCAACCTTGTTATGATAACCTATTTGATTTAAAAAAAAGGTTTCTCTCATAGCCCCCACATTTACATTTCTACCCGAATAAGCTTGCATTAAATTGGTATTTTCCAAGTAAATTTTATCTGGTTTTTGTAACCTGCTTATTCCATCAGCATCTTTAAAAAGGTTAATGGTAACGCCTGCTTCTTCCAAAAAATACATGTATGTAACAAACGTACTTCTGTTTACTCCTATGCGTTCGCTAAGCTTAGTTATGTTAGGAATAAAGGGCACCGAGCTCGAGATAATTTGTAGAAGTTGTTTAATTTTAGAAACATAGGATACTTCCACTTTTCTAAGCAATGGCAGTTCTATTTCTAAAATCATATTTATAATTTCTTCGATCCTGGCATGGTAAAGCGCCTCTATTTCTGTAAAAAAAGGATAGTAACCTGCGCGCAGGTATGCATCAAAATGCTGCAACGGCCGTAACTGTGCATTTACCTCCTTAGAAATTTCTAAGTGATTTTTAAGGATTTGCTCCAGTGAATAGATATTGAGTCTAACACCGGCTTTGATTGCCAAAAATTCCCGGTAAGAAAGCCCTTGCATAGTATATACAATGGCTCTTCTACTTAAATCAGCTCGGGCATTCAAAATTTCGAGTAAGGAAGAGCCTGTAAAAACAATTTTTAAATGAGAATAGTCATCGTAAATATTTTTAATCTCCTGAGACCAATTCGGGTATTTGTGAACCTCATCTAAGAAAAGATACTCACCGCCCCTTTTTACAAATTGGTCTGCAAGATCTGCGAGTTTGTTTTCACTGAACCAAATATTATCTAAACTCACGTAAAGCACTTTCTCATTGATTGGAAGGTTCTTTTTGATGTGTTGCAACAATAACGTTGTTTTACCAACTCCTCTAGAACCTTTTATACCAATTAATCGCGCATCCCAACGAATATCATGCATTAAGCTGCGTGTAAATGTTAGTGAAACCCCTTCCATTTTGCGAATAAATCGTTCATGCAATGTTTCCATAATACAATATTGCTTATTAAACACTACAAATATACACCTTTTTGATATGTTTAACTATCATAAAATTCATTTTTTGCTATCTATACATATCATATATAATATATATTGCTATGTACAGATAGCAATTTATTATATATTAGAATGTAATTGAGCAATATCAAGACATACAGAAAATCAATAATACTGGAAATGAAGTTAAATTTACCTCAACTGATCAAGTTTGTGAAAAATCAGGAGGATAAAATTGAGAAAAATCTAATATAAATAACTTTCTAACTCAGATTTCCATTTGTAAAAACCTTCAGAAATGTCAGAATAATCATGAATAATACGTCTAAATGGTTCATCAACAGTGCCGATATAAGCGGTTTTACCTTGTACTTTCACCAATTGAATTACCTCTTCAATTTTAGCCAAAGTAAGTCTCAATACTTCTTTATTCTTTTCTATTGGCCAGTGCCAGGTTGCCTCTGCGGTGTCGAACGTTTCCCAAATCAAATGATAATTTCTTTGGCCTTCAAGCAGAAATATGAATGAAAATGGATCTAAAACAAAACGTAATTTTAAAATTTGATGCGCGTGGTGGGCACTCAAATAAACAAGATTTTTGTAGTGTTTGGCATGGGTAACTTTCAACACATCATTCATAAAGGCATCTGAATCTTCATAAAACGCATTGAAACCCAATTTATCCATACCAAAACGGTCGAAAAACTCGTCTGCTGTAAAAAGACTTTTATCAATATCGATGGCCAATTTCTTGCGCAAACCAGTTTGTACCAATTCAAATCGAACGCTTTCTATGAGTTGGGCATTTATTCTGGCAATCTCATCGCAATAAGCTGTAATTGAATGAATTTCCCCGTCTTCTAATTCCAGCCTTACAGATATATTTACCGTTTTGAGTTTTAATGCATTACCAAAGTAACTTTTTATTGCTTCGAATTCTGGTCTAATATCAGGATTGATGATTCTAATTTCTTCTACTTTATTGAAAGGCTGTAATTTGAGCATTACTTTGACACAACCAAAAGAGAAAAATGTTTTTTTAAAAGGAACTGAAAATGTTTGTGGGTAATAGGTAATGTTTTGCTTGATGTCATCTTGATCAGTAAAGTCCTCCAAGTTTTCAGTATAAGCATGTAGAGTTTCTTGCACTGTATAATCTGGAATAATTTTTACGCTCCTTACTTCTCCTTCTGCCTCACCTTTTAACTGCCAAATAATATTGGCTGTATCTAAACTACGCACTTTACAATTCACTATCTTTTCAAGAAAATCATTGCAGGTTACTTGTTCTTCACTAAATGATGAATGTGCGTTCCGATATTCAATTATCTCAACAAACAGCTCATTTTTTACCTCATCGAAATGTTTCACCTTAACCAACCAAGAGGCAGGTTTTGAAAATGCTTTGTTTTGAAAAATAGGTGCAATACTATCTAAGGTGATAAAATTTTTCCTGCATAAATAAGCTTTTGCGCCAATAAAATTAATTGTTAAATAAAGGGGCAGCATGATTCAATACAAATTTAAATAGGAGGCAATGATAGAAAATAATAGACAATGAATAATGAGTAATTCAATAAAACTGATTTTATCAAAAAATAAAACAACTAGTAAAATGCTTTTGAAATTATAACTAAAAATAATATTCATTCAGCTGACATTTATCATGTTACAAATAAAAGATTATTTCCACATTTGTATAACGAATATGTTCAATAAATGATATGGTTACTGCTAATTCTGATTACTGTTTTAACTTATCCGTTATTCGCGCCGTTCTATTTGGAAATAGATAGCACGAAAGGTTTGTTTAGGCTTCGCTTTCATTATATAATTAGCGCAAGAATTTTATTAGAAAATAGTTCTTTGATACTTGAAATTAAATCACCAATATGGAATAAACGAATTGACTTGTTGGCTCAAAATGAAAGAAAGAAAACAATTCCCAAAAAAAAGGTCCTTGAAAAGAAAAAGGATCGGAAATCTTTTAAAATTAAGTTTAGCAAGATAAAAGCTATGCTTCGCACTTTTAAAGTAAATACTTTTTTTGTGAATTTTGATTCTAATGATGTTTTGTTAAACGCAAAATTGTTTCCAGTTTTTCTTGGATTGAGAATCTATACAGGGAAGGAATTACACATTAACTTCATTGGTGAAAATGAAATAAAAATAGAAATTGAAAATAATTTGGCTCGAATAATTTGGGCTTTTATTTTCAAATAAACAACAAATATATACTCATCATTAAAAACAAAAACCATGAACTACTTAAATGAAACAATCGAAAAAATTACTGAGTTTTTGAAATCAGAAGCAAAAACAGAAACCATTATGGGTAATGAATTCAAGTTAGGTGAATTCAGTTGCATACCTGTTATGGCAGTTGGATTAGGCTTTGGCGGTGGAGGTGGCGAAGGCAAAGGTAAAGCAACTGATAAATCGAGTACTGAAGGGGAAGGAAGTGGCGCCGGTGCGGGAGCTGGAATTGGAATTAAACCAGTTGGTTTCTTAGTAACAAAAGGAGGTGAAATTCAATTTATTTCAGCAAATTCCAGTACAGGCTTGAGCGCTGCGTTCGAAAAAATTCCTGACCTACTTGGGAAATACATGGATAAGAACAAACAAAAAGAAGCAGAAAAAGTGTAATAAGTAATCTCTTTCTATGTTAAGGGTATTTTCCCTGAAATTGTCACTTCAATTAATTATTAATACTTCAGGTAAATTTCAATCATTAAATCCATTAGAAGAAAATAAAGAAAATTTAAAAATAATTCAGTTGCTAAATTCAGAAATGTGGATTTTATCTGCACGCTATTCATGGAAAAAATCCAAAGCAAAGCAATCGTCAATATAAAATTAGATGATAAAAATGCAGGTGTTTCCTGGGAGTTGATTAAGTTGATTCAATAAAATATTTTGGAAAAAATTTACTCGGTTCTGAAATGAAGCTTTCTATTAATATTTGAGTTAATTTTATTAATTTCTTTCTAAGTACACGACAAAAATCTTATTATTTTGATATTTAGCTTATTAAATCCAGATAATAGGCATTCTGATATATAATCCAACCCATATCTAAATATTGATATAGCTCTTCTACCATGTGTTTTAATTTGAATTGACTTTATGTTTTGGTCAATAT
>Ga0247831_1001612_pt1 | contig 41269 bp, 29 predicted proteins | sample LaCruzMarch2015__9_FD_192406 | JGI IMG/M metagenome (GOLD analysis project Ga0247831, IMG submission 192406) | Freshwater microbial communities from meromictic Lake La Cruz, Castile-La Mancha, Spain - LaCruzMarch2015_1m | ecosystem: Environmental > Aquatic > Freshwater > Lake | place: Spain...
TGCATTGTGATAATTTGCCTGCTTGATCATCCTGACAGCAGCATCGCACATCGCTTTCCGAGTCGCTTCAGGCAATCGAGGGGAAGGGCTTTCTTCGATCAGCTTTTGGTGGCGTCGCTGCACCGAGCAATCGCGTTCATGCAAATGCACGACATTACCGAATTGGTCGGAAATGATTTGAACTTCGACGTGACGAGGGCGGTCCACGTAACGTTCCAAGTAGACGCCGCCGTTTCCGAAAGCGGCTTTCGCTTCCGTTTGGGCTTGGGACACGGACGATTGCAAGGATGCTTCATCCATGGCGACCCGCATTCCCTTGCCACCGCCACCTGCCGTTGCCTTGATCAAGACCGGGAAACCGATTTTTCTCGCAGCAGCGAGGGCTTCCGCTTCGCTTTCCAGAAGACCATCGCTACCAGGCACAACAGGCACGCCGGCAGCAACCGCCATTTCACGAGCAGTGTTCTTGTCCCCCAGTTTTTGCATGGCTTCCGGGGATGGCCCAATGAATTCGAAATTGCAGCTTCTACAAACTTCGTTGAATTCAGCATTTTCTGCTAAGAAACCGTAACCAGGGTGAATCGCATCGGCGCCTGAAACTTCGGCCGCAGCAATGACTCTGTCGAACCGAAGATAGCTATCAATGGATTTGGCGGGTCCAACGCAAATGGCTTGATCTGCCAAGTCCAGGTATTGTGCACCTCGATCAGCTTCACTGAAAATAGCAACGGTTTTAATACCCAGTTCGCGACATGCTCGAATGACGCGCAAGGCGATTTCGCCACGGTTGGCGATCAGAACTCGACTGAACATAACAACTAGCCTCGGGTGTCGATCTTGAAGAGCGGCTTGCCAAAATCAACTGCTTCTTCATTTTTGACGAGCACTTGAACCACTTTGCCACGGATTTCTGCTGGTATTTCATTGAAGACCTTCATCGCTTCGATGATGCAAACGACCGTGTCGTTTTGGACGGCAGAACCGCTTTCAACAAAATTTTTGGCCGCAGGATTGGGGCGCGAGTAAAACGTTCCGACCATCGGCGATTTAATAATGGCAATATGAGGGCCATCCGTATCGGAGGGTGCTGCGGCCGCGGGAGCTGTTGGCGGAGCCGCGACAGCGGCGTGAACTGGTTGAGCTGGGGCTGCTTGCATCATATTTCCAGCAAACACCGGCTGTCCATGTCCAGCTCCACACAGACGGATTCGTTGATTTTCATGACGCAGGTCGATTTCGCCTAGTTCATGCTCTTTCATCAACTCGATCAACTTGCGAATACGATCGATATCGAAAACGTCGTCCGCACGCTTGGTTGAGTCCGCCATCTCGCTAAGGGCCTTTCGGAATGAATGCCTTCAAGGGTAAATACATTTTTCGAGAGTCGTTTTATACATTCCAGCGAATCGACCTGGAAGCCCTGAAGGCCAGCCCTTTTTACGATCCTTCCACTATTTGGCTCGTCGTTTTATCCCTTTTGGCCTTTTGCAGAAAAGATTTTCACAGTTTAACGATTGCGACTGAGGACCATCGACTCATTCCGGCCGTTCTTGGTGGGCTTTTTAACCGTTGTCTCGATCGGCATTGCGGATGTCGTCTTGAATTGGCTTTTCGACTTTTTCAGCCTGCAAATTCAATTCGCCGTCTGCTCCGTTTGCTGCGGGAACGATGGGTGTCTGGAAATCCGAGGCTCTCAAATGCACCTTTTCTTCCAGTCGACGAAGATCCTCGGCAAGAAAAGGCCGAGACAGGACAAGTTCACGAGATTCGATGGTGTAGTGGAGTCGGCCGGAAGGCTTATGAAAACGGATTTCTACCACCTTCCCAATGCACGGTTCGTTTTCCAGGAATCGCCCTAGGATCTCAATAGGATCGCCCACCGAAAGTCCCTCGTCGTTAACACGGTGCCACATCGACGGTCTGACTCGGATCGATTGGTTGCCGTAATGAAGTTGGTAGTAGCCATCCTCCCAATGCGAACGTCGCCAGACTCGCGTGCTTGGAATCCATTGCGATGCTAGTTCCACATCCTCGGGGTGTATCCACTGAGAACCTTCCGTGGGCCAAACCAAATAGACGCCACAATCCGGCATGTCGGGCCAAAGAGTCATCGAGTCATCTCCTTACTTGCATACTCAACTTGCGAACTCAAGCATAACCGATTCGCATAGCACAAACAGCAGGTTCAACTTAAACCGCAAGCTCCACTTAGAATCATACACATTTTCGAGTGGTTCGCGCCGCATCTTTTAATCTACCGCGCAAGCTTACGCAGACGAAAGCGACACGCCGAACGAAGCCACGACGATGACCATTCCGAAGCCACACTTCTTACTCTTTTGCGATGGGAATGCCTCCACCGCCAGCGAGAGTGCGAATGCAAATCGAGGGCGTTGGAAGTTTGTTTTAGAAAATGTCGAAACAGGCGAAAGGTCAGAAGCAACCGACATTGAGCCATCTTTCGCAACAGACCGTTGTGCCTTGGTTTCTGTCCTTCGTGGGTTGGAATCTTTGGAACAACCCAGCCGGGTAACGCTAGTTACCACCAGTCGCTACGTCACTCGCGGTTTGCAGTACGGACTGACCGAATGGCGGGACAATGATTTTTCGTGGGAGCACTTCGGGGCAGTGCAACCCATACGCAATGCTGATATATGGAGACGGATCGATCGAACGTTGGCGTTCCACCAAGTCCAATGCCGCTGGATGTCGCAGGAAGAACTGCCCCCAGAAGCTCCCAGTGAAGAACTCCAAAAACCAGAAGAAGCCATTCAAGAAAAAATCGCGAGCAGACCTTCCAGCCCTCGCAGCGTCACGATCGCTTCGGTGGTCGACACCAAATCCGTTCCATCCAGTTCCAGCAAAAAGCACCAACGCATTTATCCGGACACGCCTGCTTCGAGCATTGGCGGGGCAGTGCATGAGCCGTCGCTCGACAAGAAAACGCCGCACGGCACGCTACCCAGCATTGAGACAGGAATGTCCAAGGCAAACAAGCCCAGGTTCCGTCCCTTCCCCTTAAGCCGATTGGTTTTGATCGTGTCGGCTCCTTGGCGAAGCGGCAGAACCGCGTTTCGCTACCTTTGGAATCGGATCTTGGACTTGGACGAGTGCTTGGAATCCTACATTAAGTGCATGCTACTGCTGGAGCCAACTCTTCAGCGACCAAAACAAAAAAAATGAAATCGACCGGGCTTGCTCGGCGATACACGCCTTCATCATCATTCGGTATAACTCTCGGAGTACTACGTGCAAACTAAAATCAATCTGAATTCCTTAACCAGCATCATCGACGGCGTGACTGCCGATCCAGCGAGTGTCCTTGGACCTCACCGAATTCATATCGACGGCAAGGACGCTGTGGCTGTGCGAGGCTATTTCCCTGGATTTGATCAAGCTTGGTTATTGGACGAACGCAATGCATCCGCACGCCCCATGCGACGCATTCATCCCTCGGGTGTGTACGAAGGATTGATGCCTCAACAAGATTCCACCGCATCCCCTCAATATCGATTTCGACTTGCGAACTCGACAGGAAAGACGATTGAAATGCAAGACCCATACGCTGTCCCATCCATGATCAGCGATTTCGACCGCCATCTATTCAACGCCGGGCAGCATTGGAAAATTTACGAAAAACTAGGCTCGCACCTGCGAGACGTTGGTGGACACACGGGCGTGAATTTCGCGGTCTGGGCACCCAACGCTCAGAGCGTGCAAGTGATTGGCGACTTCAATCATTGGGATGGGCGATCGCACTGCATGCAAAAGCAAATCCCTTCCGGCATCTGGGAATTGTTTGTCCCCCAAATCGGAGCGGGTCAAAAATACAAGTATCGCATCCGAATGCAAGACGGCCAGGTGGTAGACAAAACGGATCCGTACGGGGTGTACGCCGAACTCCCGCCAAGAACCGCATCGATCGTCACGTCGCTCGATGACTACACTTGGAAAGACGATCACTGGATGGAACGCCGTCGCAACGAGAATCAGCTAGATAAGCCAATGTCGGTCTACGAAGTCCATTTAGGCTCGTGGAAGAAATGCGAACATGGCGTACACGGCTGGATGAACTACCGCGATCTGGCTCATCAACTGGTGCAGTATTGCAAAGAGATGGGCTTTACCCACTTGGAGCTTCTACCTGTCTCCGAGCATCCGTTCACCGGTTCATGGGGATACCAAACGGTCGGGTATTTTGCTGCGACCAGCCGTTACGGCACGCCGGAAGACTTCATGTATTTTGTCGATCATTGCCATCAAAATGGAATCGGCGTCATCATCGATTGGGTGCCAGCTCACTTCCCGAAAGACAGCCATGGATTGCGTCAATTTGACGGATCCGCCCTGTACGAACATTCGGACCCTCGGCAAGGCGAGCATCCAGACTGGGGAACGATGATCTTTAACTTCGGACGAAACGAAGTTCGAAACTTCCTGATTGCGAACGCATTGTTCTGGCTAGAGAAGTACCACATTGACGGACTACGTGTCGACGCGGTCGCTTCCATGTTGTACTTAGACTATTCTCGCAAGCAGGGGGAATGGGTTCCCAATGTGCACGGCGGGCGCGAGAACCTAGAAGCCATTCACTTGCTTCGTGAATTCAACGTTCAGGCTCACGCACAGCACCCCGGTGTGCTTACGATTGCAGAAGAATCCACCGCATGGCCCGGAGTCAGCCGCCCAACCGATTTTGGAGGCCTTGGCTTTTCGCTCAAGTGGAACATGGGTTGGATGAATGATACGCTTCGCTACATGCGACACGATCCTATCCATCGCCAGCATCATCACGGCGAATTGACGTTTAGCTTGATCTATGCGTTCACCGAAAACTTCACGTTGCCTCTGTCGCACGATGAAGTGGTGCACGGCAAAGGGGCTTTGATTGCCCAGATGGCTGGCGATCTATGGCAGAAGTTTGCCAACTTGCGATTGCTTTATAGCTACATGTGGACTCACCCGGGCAAGAACCTGCTATTCATGGGTTGCGAATTGGCGCAATGGCATGAATGGAATTACGACAGCCAGCTCCAATGGGACCTGCTGGACTGGGACACTCATCGCGGCGTGAAGAAGCTGGTCGCAGACTTGAACCATCTTGTCCAGCGAGAGCCAGCTTTGTACGAGCAAGATTTCAACGGGGAAGGTTTCGAATGGATCGATTGCATGAACGCTCAAGACAGCGTGCTAGGCTACATCCGCAAGGCCAAAGATCCGAGCGATTTTGTCGTGGTTTGCAGCAACTTCACGCCCGTCGTACGGCAATATCGAATGGGTGTTCCGAAACCAGGTTTCTATAAAGAAATCTTCAACAGCGATTCGGCCCACTATGCTGGCACGAACGTTGGCAATTACCCAGGAGTCGTTGCAGAGGAGGGCGCTGGTAGCCACGGCCGTCCATCGTCCATCCTGATTACATTGCCACCTTTGGCGACCCTGGTCTTTAAGCCAGCCTAGGCATTCAAGCCAGTCTAGTGACGGGCAACAAAGCGAAGCATAAAAGCATCGTCGAAGCGTGTTTCGCCTGCTTGAGTTCGGAATTCCAAACTGCGATCAAAAACATAACCAAATTCGATTGCGGACCAAGCGTTGTCAGAATCACGACGCTCGAACCCAATCAACATTTGTAGATCACGGTAGGTCATGACGTCGTTGGCGCTATTCGGAAATTCGATATCCCATGAGCCCCCTCCCAACCGACCAGCCAAATAAACTCGGTTCGAGTCGGTAAGGGAGTAATCGATTCTTGGACGGGGGAAAACCATGTCGATACGCAGATCCCGCATAGCCTGAGGGCGCCAAGAGAACCCCATCACTGGCAAGATCTTTATGTCGTCGCGGCTAAGGTAATCGACTCCGAAAACGATGTCGAATTCCGGTGTGTAATGCAGCATCCCGACCGCATGGCCTGGATAACGAACCCCCTCGCGTGCACTGTCTTCAAAATCGCTAAAGACGCCGATGGTGCTAGCTAAGTCGTAGCTCATCGCATCCTGAATTCGGCCACGCTTCTGATAACCGACTGAAATGTCGTATAGCCTTGCCGGAAGTGCAACGGAATCAGGACCGGACAAAAGATGCAAATTGAAACCCGTGATGAATCCAGACTTGTAGCCACTTTTTTTGTACGGAGCATACTGGAATGACAGCCAGCCAAATTGGTCGCCACCGCCCGGCATGAAGGAGATGTCGTCCTCGTCCGAGCGGTAGTTGGAATACGGCTCGTACGCAAAATACGAAAGTGGCGGAAGCTGGAATTCCCCCGTCTCCAGATGGGGGTCTTGCTCCATTTCCGTTCCCGTCTGCGCCGATGGAAGGGAAATTCGAGAAGCGTCCTCGCGATAAACACGTGGATCGTCAACGTCCCCCTCGATGGAGACTAGCTTTCCTAGTTTGCGTATCTTGGGAAAATCGCCTGGAGCCTGGGAAACCTTAGGAACAGGAGAAACCGAAGGTCCGGGAGAAAAAGTCTCGTTGAACCCGCCGGTCTCGAATTCTTGAGCGTGAACATCAAAACCCATCCATCCAAGACAAAATGCCACACACAGCATGAAAAGTCTGGGAAAGGGATAGGTTTTTAAGTTGGATAAAGCCGAAAGCGCGGTCATTCTTTTCCTCGTAGGTAAACTATCGGGTTTGCTACCCGGATTCTAGAGACATTCCATGCGTCAAGAACTTGAACTACGCCTTGAAAGCTAGCGAATAGCGGAATACAACTGAGCCTTAGTTTGGCTGTAATGGAGCCTCGAAACACCCAGTTCCGAGAGTTCCCTATTTATTCCCCGTGTCGAATTGCGAGTCTCCGAATGTCTGGAACAGGCTTGGACGAAGGTTTGGTATCGTCTGATAACGTGGCGAAGGTTCTTAATCACGCTTTGGATGCGGGGGACGGTTTGCTTCGTCTGACCCCAACATGGGTGCCGCGAAGTTTTCTTCACCCAGGGCGTCGCATCAAGCTGTATCCGGGCGACCTGTACGCATTTGGTGCCAACCGAGGCGGAATTGATGAACGCTGGTTTTCGAGCACGACCGAAGCGGCCAACGAAGGCCGTGTATGGCACGAAGGCCTCAGCTTTTGCTTGTTCGAAGGAAAAAAATTCCTTTTGAAGGACGCTGTCAGCGAACAAGGCAATCGATTGGTGGGTGAGCCCACCTACAAGAAGTACTCGCGCTGGCCTGTTTACTCGAAGTTTTTCGACAACATGGGCCCCATCCCGCATCATATGCACCAATCTCAGGAAGATGCCGCACTGGTTGGCCAAGAAGGCAAGCCGGAAAGCTACTATTTTCCTCCACAGTACAACAACGTCGACAACAATTTCTCCTACACGTTCATGGGCTTGGAGCCAGGCACAACCAAACAAGACTTGCGTCGTTGCTTAGAAAACTGGAACAAGGGGGACAATGGTATTCTTGATTTGTCCCGAGCTTACCGACTGAAGCGCGGCACAGGCTGGTTGATTCCGCCCGGAGTTCTTCATGCTCCTGGTTCTCTTTGCACTTACGAACCTCAATGGGGTAGCGATGTGTTTGGAATGTACCAGTCGATCGTCGAAGGCCGATACGTACCTTGGTCGCTGTTGGTTAAGGATATGCCACCTGAGAAACACCAGGATCTAGATTTTATCATTGGCCAATTGGACTGGGAAAAGAATGTTGATACCCATTTCAAGGATAGCAACTATATGGAACCCATTGTCGACAAGCAAAAGAGCGGCGATGGATACACAGACAAGTGGATTGTTTACGGTTCGATCGATAAGGCGCAGCTTTTTAGCGCCAAAGAACTAACCATCGAACCAGGTGCCAAGTGCATTTTGAAGGACAACGCGGCCAGCGGTTGGATTACCGTTCAAGGCAAGGGTCGGATCGGAAAATTGGCCTTGCAAACTCCGGCCATGATTCGGTTCGGGCAGAACACCGAGGACGAGGTTTTCATCAGCCACGACGCATCTTCGCGCGGCGTCGAGATAGAAAACACCGGTAGTGAACCTTTGGTTGGCCTGCGTTACTTTGGCCCGGACGCTCATGCGGATATGCCGACCAACGGAGCATGGAAACTGCAATAGTACCAAAGAGCTCGTTTTGCGTTTTGCGATCCCCTCGCGGGTTCGCAAAACCACTGTCAATAGCCAAGCCCTCGCGTTCAACTAAACCCCTCCATATTAAACAAATCACTGAACCGGAGTTTTTCGCATCGTGAAACAATCACCCAAATTGCATAATGCCATGTGGCCAGGCTTGGTCGGCAAAGGAACAGACCCTGGGCAAGAGCCACCGATTACGCTAGAGCGGATGCTAGAATTGACCGCTGCCGCGTCGGTCAATGGGCAGAAATTTGACGGTATCGATTACTTCCTGTTTTTCCCTCATACGGATCCCAATGCAAGCGACGCAGATCTAAAGCGTATCGCGGACATGATTGCTGGCCACGGTTTTGCGGTTGGCTCATTGGTTGCACCCGTGTGGCCAGGCACTATCGGTGATTCTGCCATGGGCGATTCGGTTGCGAGAGAAAAGTTTCTGTCGGCTGTGAAAATGGCCTGCCGGATTGCTAGGGTGTTTGAAGATCATGGTGTTCGGAAGTACGGAGTCATCCGTATTGATAGCGCCGAGTTTGGGATCGAGAAGTGGCGGCAGGATAAGACCGCCAATACCGCAGCGATCGTCGAGACATTCAAAGAAGCCGCGAAGATTGCAAAGGACAATGGACAACGATTGGCAGCCGAAGGGGAAATCTGTTGGGCTGGAATGCACAGCTGGAAAGATATGCTGGATGTGCTTGAAGGGGTTGGAATGCCTGAAGCTTTAGGCTTCCAAGCCGACTTGGCTCATACGTACCTGTACCTGATGGGTTACAACGCGCCAGAATACGCGTTGCTTCACGATGGGTACACGGAAGCAGAATTCTATGCCGCCTACGAGAAGATGACCGACAAGCTGCGTCCTTGGACGATTGATTTTCACGTTGCCCAAAACGATGGTCATGTCCACGGTGCAGGCTCCCATGATAAGACCGGCAAGCATTGCCCAGCCGATGATCCGAACGGAAAATTGGACATCGTGCGATGCGCAGGCTATTGGCTGAAGGACGCTCAATCGCGTGGAATCCAACATATTTGCTGGGATGGATGCATGTTCCCCAACGCAACGTTAGAAACCCCCAATACTTGGAACCAAATTCTGGACGCGATGATCCGCGTTCGTGATTCCCACGGATGGTAACCCAACCGCACCATAAGCACTCCTAGAATAGAAAAGACAAGAGAATGAAAGAACTGCGTATTGGAATGATCGGCTACGGTTTCATGGGAAAAGCCCATAGCAACGCGTATGCTCAAGCGAACCATTTTTTCCCATGCGAATACAAGCCCGTCCTAAAAGCCTTGTGCGCTCGCAATGCGGACAAGGCAAAGTCGTTTGCGGCAAACTGGGGTTATGAATCCATTGAAACCGATTGGCGAAAGCTGTTAGAACGAAGCGATATCGACGCTGTCGACATCTGCACTCCGAATAACATTCATAAGGAGATCGCTATCGCCGCCGCCAAAGCGGGCAAAATGATTTTGTGTGAAAAGCCTCTCGCCATGAACACAGCCGAAGGCGAGGAAATGTGCGAGGCAGTCGAAAAAGCAGGTGTTGCCAACATGGTTTGGTACAACTACCGACGCGTACCGGCAGTGACTCTCGCAAAACAGATTATCGATTCGGGCAAGCTCGGACGTATCTTCCACTATCGAGCCAACTTCCTACAAGATTGGACCATCAATGCGGATGTTCCCCAAGGTGGGGCAGCAACCTGGCGTCTTGACGCTGAAGCCGCAGGTAGCGGTGTAACGGGCGACTTGCTTGCACATTGTATCGACACTGCGATTTGGCTGAACGGATCCATCAAGGACGTCTCCGCGGTCACAGAAACTTTCGTGAAAGAACGAATGCACGCTGAAACCGGAAAGATGCAAAGTGTGGGAATCGACGACGCTTGTTCGTTCTTCTGTCACTTTGGAAACGGTTCGCTAGGATTGTTTGAATCCACTCGTTACGCTCGAGGCCATAAGGCGTTATACACTCTGGAAATCAACGGCGAACATGCAAGTATCGCTTGGGATCTGCATGATCTGCATCGACTCAAGTACTTCGATCATGCGGACGAATCGATCGTACGAGGCTGGAGAAGCATTCACGTTTCTGACGGGAACCAGCCCTATATGGGCAATTGGTGGGTCCCTGGTCTTCAAATTGGTTATGAGCATTCGTTCATCCATCAAGTTGCCGACTTCCTAAAGAGCCTCGAAACAGGCGAACCAGCTCACCCATCCTTCCGAGACGCCTTGGAAACTCAGCGAGTTTGCGATGCGGTCCTCAGCAGCGCTAAGACTCGGCAATGGGCGGATGTTTAAGTTAGGGTTGAAGTTGAGGTTCGAAAAGCTAATTGGTTCATGAGCAACCAATTAGCAAACGAGTTTTTTCGTACTCGTACTCCTACTCGTACTCGTACTCGTACTCAGCACCAGCGGTACTCGTACTCGATTAGCGTGTTTTGAGTACGAGTATGTTGAAGTTGAAGTTGAAGTTGAAGTTGAAGTTGAAGTTTTGGGATCGAAGAGTTTAGTGGCTGAAACGCGGCTAGCGCCCGCGGCTCAAAATGTTGTCGCTGGTGTTCGGTGAGTTTCGCTAGGATGGATGGACACCGATCATACCGATGGCACATACAGTTCATTTACCGATGGCACATACAGCGAACTGCGAGACGGGATGCTATGCCGATACGATTCCAAAAGCGACTCCACACGAAACTCATTCTGGCATTGTTCCAGCATGCACTTTTGATTTCTTTCTTGCTTAGTCTAACGCTGGCCTCAGGCTGTTTCAAACCTGCCCCTGATCCTCCCACCAGTATCAATAGCGGTAAAGGCAACGGTGGGGCAACCAGCCAAATCGACTTTCGGGAAGTACATAACCCGCTTCTCTCTTCCGTGCACTTTTCGAACGGTGCGGATGCCGGCATGAACTCCATCCTGGAAATCGTGGGTGGAGGTGTGTCGTGCTTTGATTTCGACTTGGACGGCAACTGCGATCTGCTGTTTTCCGGCGGCGGCGTCATCGATCAAGCCAAGAAAACCGTGGGGGGCCAAGCAAGCTACTTCCTGCGCAACCGAGGGGAATGGCGGTTCGAAGATTGTACCGCTCCAAGCTCGCTCGACACATCCACGATGTACACCCATGGTGTTGCTATCGCGGATTACAATAACGATGGATTCGAAGACGCACTTTTCTATGGGTACCGGGGAATTCTACTGTTCCACAATCAAGGCGATGGGACTTTCTTGAAGGTGGATTTGAACCTACCTACGATCTCCTTTCCGTGGCTAACGGCAGCCGCATGGTTTGATTTGGAAAACGATGGCGATCTGGATCTCCACTTGGTTTCTTACGTGAACTGGGATTTCGAAACCCATTTTGTTTGCTCGTCCGCAAGTGGAAAAGCGGATGTTTGTTCTCCGACCAGCTTTCAGGGAAGCATTGATCTTACCTTAGCCAACCAGAACGACGGGTCGTTCGTAGACGCAACGGATCAACTGGAAGGAGAAAACAACGGACGAGGGTTGGGTGTGGTGGCGGCAAGAATGGAAGCCCATTTGCCTACGAGCTTGTATGTTGCAAACGATCTTTCACCCAATTTCTTCTATGTGCATGAAGACAAAAACAAAATGGTGGAACGGGGGCTGATTGCTGGCGTTGCTGTGGACGCTCAGGGAAGGGCGAACGGCAGCATGGGGGTTGCTCTACTCGATTACAATCTCGACGAAAAGTTTGACATCTTCGTGACGAACTTCGAACACGAGGATCTTGCGCTGTACCAAAACACTGGAAACGACCTTTACCGACACTCTAGTCGGGAAACGCGTTTGAGTGGCTTGACCGATGGGGTGGTTGGTTTTGGCGTGGTGGCTGCCGACTTTGATTTGGACGGGGACGAGGATGTCGTGCTAACGGCCGGACATGTTTATTACCATCCAGCCAAAGGAACAATCGCACAAAAGCCAGTCGTGCTCGAAAACCAAGTTCACAAGTGGTTTCAAAGAGCGTCCGTACCGTGCGAGTATTTGAATCAGACTCACATTGGTCGCGGGCTCGCAACCGCAGACTTCGACAACGATGGCGATCTGGACCTGGTGGTTACTCATTTGGACGCATCGCCCACCTTGCTCGAAAACATGGTGAATCACGCAGATCACAACACACTGCGGCTCAAGTTGATTGGAACTCGGACCAATCGATCTGCGGTTGGTGCGATTGCAACCTTGGAAGTGGATGGGGTCCGAATGAGCCGTCAAGTCTACGGTGGTGGAAGCTACCTTTCTTCCAATCACTCCACCGCACAATGGGGTTGGAAGGGCAAACCAAAAGGGAAACTGAAGGTAACTTGGTTGGATGGCCAATCGCAGGAAATAGAATTAGGCGCATCCAACCAGGATTGCATCTTGGTGGAACCGTAACGTCTTGCGAGAAACAGGACTATACTTCCTCCAGCGAAGTTGATGCATCGCCGAACGCGGGTAGATTCACGCCAAACTTACCCATCAGAGACATAAACAGCCGGCACAATTGGCGATCGGTTTTACCCTGGTAGTCCAAAACGCGTCCACCTTCGACGAAGCCCCCGCCGCCGCCAACCATCACAACTGGAAGTTGATCGTTGTCATGCTTGGCACCTGCCATCATGCTGGAACAGTGAATCAACACGGTGTTATCCAACAGAGTCTTTGTGCCTTCCTGGATCGAATCGAGACGCTTTGCTAAGTAGGCGAATTGCTCCATGAAAAACTGATTAACTGTAAGCCAATCTTCACCATCGGTATGCGACAACAAATGGTGAATCATATAATCGATACCAGCCCCAACTTGATCGACACTGCTTAAATTTGGGAAACGTAAGGCGCTGTGATCGTTATTCAGTTTCAAAGTCGAGATTCGTGTCGTATCCGTTTGGAAGCCTAACACAAGAATATCGCACATCAATCGCATGTGTTCGGCGATATCTTGAGGGATCCCATCAGCAGGCCGATCCCGATTAGGTTTGTCCAGCGTGGGGCGCCAACCTTGAAGCTCGCCTCGTTTCCCAGCGTTATCAATTCGGCTCTCAATGTCTCGGACCGAATCCAAATATTCGTCTAACTTACGCTGATCATCAACGCTGATGCTCCGCCGAAGACTACTCGCATCGGAAAGGACTGCATCCAAAACACTCTTGTCGCTTGGCGAGACCGAATCCTTGAACAAACGGTCGAACGCAAGTGCCGGGTAGATCTCAAGGGGTGTCGGTGTCGTGGGCGAGCTCCAGGAAATATGAGAGCTGTACAACATCGAGTAGTTTTTATGAACGGACGGATTCACACGTTCGCAACCGAGCACCAGACTAGGCACCTTGGTTGAACGCCCGTAGGTTTGAGCCAGCACCTGATCGAAGCTTGTGCCCGATCGAATCTCGCCTCCGGATGCAATTGGGGCGCCAGAAAGGAGATTTCCTGTTTGAGAGCTATGGATATTTCCCTTCCTCGCTTCTTCGTGATACAGTCCTCGAACCAAAACGAGCTTGTCGCGAAAATCGTGCAAGGGTTTCAGAACCCGCCCAAGCTTCATGTCCTTTCCTTCCCCTTGGGCCCACCATTCCTTGGAATGGAAACCATTTCCAGAAAAGACGACGGCCAACCGCTTAGGAGCTTCGCTCGCCGGTTCCGATCCTTGTGGTTCATCCCCCCAAACGTTTCGGGACTCGAACCACGGCAAGGCCATGCTCACCCCAACGCCACGCAAAAAATGCCGTCTGGAATACCGATGTGATTTCATCATAACCTGCTATTCATTGGAAGGAACAAAGGACAAACCGCGCACTTCACGAAACTGTGCGCTTAACACAATTGCTTCGACAACGGCTTGAACGTGATCGTTGTCTCCACGCGTTTTTTCAAGAATCGATTTAACCAAAGGTTCGTCGGAAAGCTGAACTCCTCTGCCAAGTGCGTACCCAAGAAGTTTACGACAGAATTGCTCACGAAAATCTTCACTTCGGTCTCGGACGAGATAATCTCGCAAGCCGTTGAGCCCATTGATCTGAGTGCCATCTTTCAATCGAGTCTGAGTATTGATAGCCTTACCAGCAGCATCAACCGTACGATAGCGACCAATCGCATCGAATGACTCCAGTGCAAAACCGAACGGGTCGATCCGCTCATGGCAAACGGCACATTTGGCATCGCTGCTGTGCCGTTCGATGAGTTCACGTTCCGACAGTCCCGCTGGAGCTTCTTCTGGCAGGATGGGTACGTCCTTGGGTGGCTTGGGCAACTTTTCGCCCAAGATCACTTCGCTAAGCCATGCGCCGCGAAGAATGGGACTGGTTCTGGAAGCACCGCTTTGCTTAGCCAAGGTGCTCGCAAGGCCCAGAATTCCACCGCGACCGCTGGCTCGAAGACCATCAACCCGTTGCCATGAAGTCACTTTCTGATCAAGTCCGTAATGTTTCGCCAAGCCTTCGTTGATAAAAGTATGGTCAGAGTCCAACAAGGAAATCACAGCCCGATCATTTTCAAACAGGTCCATGAAGACGCGAACCGTCTCTTCTTGCATGTCACCTCGTAACGACACGAATGTTGGGAAGTGCCGCTCGCTCTTTTCATCCAAGCTTTCTACGTCGCGCACATGCAGCCATTGGCATCCAAATTCCGTTGCGAGACGTCGCACTTTCGGGTCCCGTAACATACGCTTCACCTCGGCCATAAGAACCTCTGGCTCAGTCAACTTTCCTTCGGAAGCGAGTCGCATGAGCGGTTCATCAGGAACGGAGGACCATAGGAAGTAGCTGAGCCGTGCCGCAAGTTCCCAATCGTTGATGGCAGAAACCTTGGTCTGTTGCGATGGCAATTCGCAGCGATAAAGAAAGCTCGAAGATACTAGAACTCGCGAAACGAGTGACCGAATTGCATCGACATGGGACAATTCGTTGCCTCGAAGTTTGCGGTACATTTCAATTAGTTCGCTTTCTTCCGACGCCAGTATGGGCCTTCGCCAAGCTTTGGCCGCAAATTCGAGTACGCCTTGGATCTGAGCTGGTTCGGCCTCAACTTGCCATAACTTAAATGCGGCTGCCTTTTGCATGATTGGTTCTCGAAGCGGTTCGAGACGCTTGTCACCGTGGGGTGCATCGGGGCCGTCTTGCGTCGAGTATTGCCAGATTTGTTCGAAAGCATCTACTAACATCAGCGCGTCTTGGCTAACGAACCGAAGTTCATTCCACATTCGATCCAGCTCTTGCTTTTGCTGATCGTTCAACATCAAGCGTACCAGGTGATCGTCCTCGCGGTGAAAAAGAGTCAGCGTAACGACTTCGTCCACTGGCACAATTTTCGAATAGCAAAGTGCTGTTGGAAACAATTGCCGAAAGGAATCAAAGGCCAACTTGAAACGCATGGCTGAACCACTTCCATCGTTCACCAAGATGGGGGCTTGAACAAAAATGGGACTGCTGTCCGTCCAGGCGCCTTGCGACGGCACCGCACTGACCTGGCTTGGGCGTAAGTCGGAGGTTTCTTCAGGTTTGTTGACTTGCACCCGAGTCTGAACACTGCCTTCGCGCCCATGCACTGCATGCAAGCGTGTTGTTGCTACCAATTCCGCCCCTTGGGCGAGCGAACCTGGCAATCTCAATTCAATGACGCTGGGGGCGTGAACGCCCAGCGACTTTGGGTCAATCGCATCACCGGAAGGTAGCTTTCCAAAAAGCGATGCATCCAATCCGTGAACTTGGGATGTTGCCGTTTCTTCGGAACGCGTTTCGTCGGTTGCATTTGAACTCACTACGAGCGAATTAGCTGCTAAGGGGCTATCCCAAGATTGAGTCCATTCGTAGAGCTTGTTGTCAGGGGTATCTTCGGCTGCGGAATTCCGCTCGTTCTGGAGCAACGATTGAATTTGCAAGGCCAATTCGGCTCGCTTGGTGGAGTCCTGTGTATCATTCCACAGGTCAAGCAACGATCCAGGCGGAACACCCCGAACCGAGTTCGACGAAACTGGCTCCCCTGAAAAATACCAAACACCCTCGCTGCCGACGCGACCAGGATGTGGGTTGGACTTTAAGATGTCAGGCGAGACGTCGGAAGCCAGATCCCATCGGCTTGCTCCATCGGACAAGGTAAAATCAACAGCAGTTAAATCGCACGAGTGATTGTTGTCCAGCGGCGTAATGGACAGCGCAATTGCATCACCCGCCCGGACTCGTACATTTTCAAATGGGCCAACCGACATCGGCGTTGCGCCCTGACTTCGCCCGCTAGCAAGCGTTCTTCGAACCTTGCCGCGGCGCACTTCTAAATTCCAGCCGATACCATTACCGCATTCTGCATGCACGTGCTGCACGAGTCCTTCGATTCGCAAATTGCTACTGACGGGACTCTTCCATAAAACCACTACCGATTGCGATGGCGACGGATGCACAGCAACACTGTTTGGTTTCATCAAGCCTGGAACACGAACTGCATTCGCAGATGAATTCGCCAAAACGCTCAGCGCATTTTCGCCCGTCCATCCCTTGATAAAGTCATAGTCGGGGGACCTTTCCATGCGTCCCGTGAGACGACCTTCGACGGATGATTTTACCTGAGTCCCAATTCCCAAAAGCTGTAGCCAGCCTTGAAGCACTTCCATAGGAACTTGATGCTTCTGAGCAAGATGGTCCAACGCGATCGGTATGGAGCTTCGATCCAATTCATCTGCGGCAGCCAAGCTCTGGGCTGCAAAGGCTATCGATTGGTTGAGTTGCGATTGTCTGCGGCTCAAGATTCCTCGAAGGTCTCGCAACGGTATTTCTTGCCGAGACGGCAGCACTATCCTGGGGTTCTCCCATAAGGCAACGTCATGGCTGTTCCCATCCCCGGCATCACTGGTAACGAGATAAAGAATTACATCCTGACCAGGCGTCGCGGGCGGAATCTTTAGCTTCACTTCTTGCTGACTTGCGACGGGATCCACTGGTTCCATCCAGGCAGTCGCGCCACCTGTTTTCCCAATATGCCCGACGCTGGTAAATCTCCATAAGGCGTCTTGCCATTTGCGAACATCTTCTTCAACAAGAGATCCGTCGTTCCATTTCTTTTGGAGCCCGGCCAAGATCAAGGAAGGATTGGGGGCCATCAGTGACTCTTGAAGCAACCCTAAATACTTTGCGTTCAAGCCTCGTTCGAGAGCGACTTGCTGCACGTCCTTTTTCTTGGCGACTAAAGCGACACGCTCTTCATGGATTGCCTTCAAATACTTGGCAACAGGGAGTCGCCCTTCGCTGTTCGTTACGAACTTGACGCCTTGCAAATCAACCGCGGTGCCGTCCGTAGCATCCGTGAAGACGGAATAAAATTGGCGAATCTTGAAAAGCGATTCATCTGCCCAATCTCTAGCAGAAGTGCTCTTGGAAAATCGTATCGAGTCCGGAAGCAAGACAGCATGCTGAGAAACTTCTTTTGCAGCGTCCAGATACTTGGTAAGCAGTGAAGGCGACATGGTCAACGCCGCAGCCGCATTGGTGAACCCTTCACCAGCTGCACCATCTGCTGGAAACTCACGAGCGGGATCAAGTGAATCGACTCCGGTAAGATCTCGAAGCGAGTACGTGTACTCCGCATTCGACAGGCGACGCAAAACCACTGGCCCAGGATCTCCAGCACTTGCCAATGCAATCGCATCTAGCACTTCTTGATTCCACGCAAGCAGCACCCGCTTATCCTTTTCGGAAAGTTGAGGCTGATCTTTGGGGGGCATTTCGTTGTCTTGCAGTTGCTCCAGAGTACGCAGCCAAATCGTCGGCTCCTTGGTGATCGAATCGATCGAAGTAAATCGTTCGAGATCCAGTTCCCCTTCTTGCTTTTGCGTCGAGTGGCATTCGACACAGTACTTTGCTAGGAGTGGGCGAATGTCGCGATCAAAATCTGCACCTTGCGACACGATCGTACAGACAAAGAGCTGAACGAGAATCACAAGGCTGCAAACCGTACCTTCTTTTGCGAAGCCAAGCTGAGATCCAAAAGAGCGTGAACGGAATTGACTGATCCAGATCGATCCATTTGCCATGCTGTTATCCTAGCCGATCAAGCACAAGTCATCGCTTGTGCTTCTCGAATAAAACGGTGGGGTGTGCGAAGGTTTTCCAGGCGTCTCCTGGGGCAGGTGCTCCCCCTATTGTACTCGTTAGACTCCGTCGGCAACAGGCAACGTCGCAAGCACATTCCACGCATTGCCTATCTGGATCCTGCAAAAACTGGAATACCGATAGCACGGTGGGTCTCACCAAACCCTCAGACGATGTTGTTTCGAACCGCCCATACAGCCGCTTGCGTCCTATCCGTGACCCCAATTTTTCTCAAGATGTGCTGCACATGCTCTTTGACCGTCTCGTAGCTAATGCCCAAGGACAAGGCGATTTCTTTATTGGTCAATCCGTTCGCGAGATGCTTCAAAACGTCCCCTTCCCGTTGAGTGAGGGGAATTTCCATTTCAGTACCGAGTCGAATGGTCGCTAGCGAGCCAGTGACTCGGCGGAGCTCGTCGCGACTCCAGATGCTTTCGCCTCGAACCGTACGACCGATCGCGTCCAAGATCCGCTCAACTCCATCTGTTTTCAGGCAGAAACCGTTAGCACCTAGTGCAACCGCTCGAGCCAAATAGGTTGGGTTGTCGTAGGCTGAAAAAATGAGAACTGGCTGCTTCGCTGAAAACGACTTAATCTTGCCAAGCAACTGAAGACCATCACCCCCAGGAAGACGGATATCCAGAATGACGAGATCGAACTTACCCTCCTGGAACTTTTGAAATCCAATCTCGGCTGTGGCCGCCTCATCGGAAATTTCAAACTCCGAATGACTTAGCATTTGACGTAAGCCAACCCGTACTACCTCGTGATCATCAACCAGCAAAATCTTCTGAACCAAAACAAAAACCTAGCGACTTTCTACACGCCTATCACTTTCGATATTCAATCTTCGAACAACGAGTATGAGCTAGCAATCCGATCGAGAGTAAAAACATGCTGACGTGTTGGAACATGGAAAAGAGCCCACATTGTTCAAACATAGCATGCATTGCTTGCTCGCCGTATAGAATTATTGCGGCATAGCAACAAGAAAAGAATGTACCATCAAATAATCTCGATTGAAGCGATTTCACACAGTTTCAGAATATCCGATTGTGTTTTTTGCGTCGAGCAATTCAATGCCATTTATGGTTTTTTGCTGACTGGTATGGTTTCTGTCTGGAAAGCTTGCTAGTTACTGCAACATCGGAAAGCTTCTGCTGGATCCCGATTCCGAGCTGACGGTTTAAGTTGAGAGTTTCATGCAAAAGGATGCGTGATGTATAAGTTGCTTTTGTGCTGGCGGTACTTGAGGACGCGATGGATTGCCCTCGCCTCAATCGTTTCCGTAACGTTGGGTGTTGCGACGCTAATCGTTGTCAACAGCGTCATGGATGGATTTACTTCGCAGATGCAAGATCGGATGCACGGAATCCTAAGCGACTTGGTGGTGGAGACACGCGCTTCGAATGGGATCTCAGAACCCAATTGGTACATTGATCGAATCAACAAGAGACTTGGCAGTGACGTCGAAGGTGTAACGACCGTAGTCACGTTGCCAGCAATGATGACCTTTCATCACAACGGTAACGCTCATACCCAGCAGATCAATCTGATCGGTATCGATAAAAAAACATATGCGAGCGTTAGCGACTTTAGCAAGTATCTGCTTCATCCCGACAACAAGCAGCAGCTTGACTTTCTGTTGAAACAAGGAGGGTATGCCCCCGAACGCGACGCTCTGCAGCCATCTGGCTGGGAGTATCGAACTCGAGTGGAACAATTGAAGAAAGACCGTTTGAGCGAAATGGAACGCTGGCGAGAACTGCAGGCCAAAATAGCGATTGAACAACAGAACCAAGTGACCAAGGACGCTGATGCTCTTGGACAAAGCACGCCCGAAAATGCGAACAAAGTAAGCACAATCGAAGGGGATGCGATCGCCAGAACACCGGAAGCAACTTCTCCGTTGGGAACTGCTCCGTCGCCAGACATAACGGACCTGGATGAGATGCTGAAGGGGCCCAGCACGCCGCTGGTCCAAAGCCCCAACAAGGGACGTTTGTTTGACGCTTCCAAGGAACAGCGAACAGGTATCGTGCTTGGAATTGGAATTGGAAGTGTTCGAGGGCGTGATTCCGAAGGCCAAGTGAAAGACTACTTCTTCATCCGCCCCGGCGATGATGTCAGCGTGGCTTTCCCGAACGCCGGTACCCCACCTCGGGCAATCGATGAACAATTCACTGTCGTGGATTTCTACGAGAGCAAAATGAGCGAGTACGATGCAACCTTTGCATTCGTCCCTATTGAGATGCTTCAACGCTCTCGGGGGATGATCGATCCGATTTCTCAACAAGGTGCCGTGACATCGATTCAAATCAAGTTGGCCAAGGGGGCGGATCTTTCGAAATGCCGCGACATCTTGCGAGACGAGTTTCCCCCTTCCGAGTCGTATGTTCAAGTCAACTCCTGGCGAGACACCCAAGGACCGCTGCTCGCTGCTGTTCAATTGGAAACAACCATTCTGAACATCTTGTTGTTCATGATCATCGCCGTTGCGGGGTTCGGGATCTTAGCAACCTTCTTTATGATTGTGGTCGAGAAAACTCGCGATATCGGCGTTCTCAAGTCGCTGGGAGCGCCAGGAACGGGAATCGCATCCATCTTCCTGGGATACGGCGTCCTACTGGGCACCGTTGGTTCAGGCGTCGGTGTGATCTGTGGACTATTGTTTGTTTGGAAGATCAACGAAATTGCAAGAGTGCTGGAATGGATCACAGGTCGCGAGGTCTTTGATCCTACTGTTTACTACTTTGATAGTATTCCAACCATCGTCCATCCCCTGATGCTGGTTTGGGTCAGCATTGGCTCAGTCATTATCGCTGTGTTAGCGAGTGTTCTACCATCAATTCGCGCTGCCAGAATGCATCCCGTGGAGGCTTTACGCTATGAATAGTTTAGTCAAAAAAGTGACTTCTCAGAATCAGTCCGCGATGGGTAAGCTTCGGGTCGTGCGTGCGGAAGTGGACGCTGAAAATACACCTCGATCGACAGGCTCTTCAACCAACAGTTCGTCGCCGCGTCTGCAGATCTCTGCGAAGCCTTCGATGATTGTTGCCAAAGATGTCACGAAATCTTACCGACGACATAAAACAAGCGTAGCGGTTTTGAAGGGTGTCGACTTCTCCGCAGAGCACGGAAAAATCACCGCAATTGTCGGGCAAAGCGGATCAGGCAAAAGCACGCTTCTGCATCTGCTTGGAACACTCGATCGACCAGACAGTGGGGAGATCTGGTTTGCCGACGAACGCATCGATAATCTTTCGAGCCGCAAGCGAGACGCGTTTCGCAATCAACAGCTCGGTATGATCTTCCAGTTTTATCATTTGCTTCCCGAGTTGACCCTACTCGAAAACATCATCGCGCCCGCTATGATCGGGCAAAGTGTTTTTTCTTACCTGCGTAATCGTTCGAAGATCATCGAACGGGCCAAGGCCTTGTCGGAAATGGTTGGGCTTTCCCATCGATTGAACCATAAGCCGAACGAACTTTCAGGCGGTGAGATGCAACGCACTGCGATCGCTCGTGCTCTCATCACCGATCCGAAGCTCTTGTTGGCAGACGAGCCGACTGGAAACCTGGACCAGGAATCCGGTCAATCTATCCTGCAATTACTGAAGAATCTGAATCAGGAAACAGGGCTAACCATCGTGATGGTAACCCATGACGAAAACATTGCCCAACAATGCGATTCCCTAATTCGGCTCAAGGGTGGCAAGGTCGAACGTCTTAAGTAGCGTAACTACTTGCTATTTGAAATGGCGTTGGTCCTGGCCGCTTCGAACTCGTCACCGGGCGTCCAGGTTTGCATGCCTGTCGTATTAGCAGCAACCCAACCTACTTGAAAAAGCAGCTGCACATCTTCGATAGCGCCCGACAAATCCCAGCTAGGATCGTATTCGTCGGATCGTTGGTGGTAGTGCTTTTCGGTCCATAAATCGAGCTGCTCTTTGCCCCAACCCTCCGGACGATCCAAAAATGCATGGCCCGTGTGAAGATAAACGCCCGGCACACCCACTTTGGCGAGCGAGAATTGATCGCTGCGGTAGTAGTATCCCTTGCTTGGCTCACGATCAGGCACGACCACGCGATTCTGGTGCTTGGCCATTCGTTCCACCAAGGTATCTAAAGAGCTCTTGCCGAAGCCAATCACATTTACGTCCTTGGTTCGTCCAAGGAAGTTCAATCCATCGATATTGACCACCGCCGATTGATTGCCGTTGGGCACTGGGGGATGCAAGGCATAAAATTTGGAGCCCAACAAACCTTGTTCCTCCGCCCCAACCGCCGCAAAAATCAAGGAACGTTTCGGGCGTAAGCCACTTTCCGAGACCGCGGAAGCGATGGATAGCAACGCGGCAGTGCCCGACGCATTATCGATGGCCCCATTGTAGATATTGTCGCCACGAATATCTCGATCCATGGCAAGTCCGATATGATCATGGTGAGCCATGAATACAACACTTTCTTTGGATAGGATCGGATCGCTTCCTGGCAAGACAGCGATTACGTTTGCTGTTTCCTTTTCTCGCACTTCACACTCGATCTTGGTCGTCAAATAGACCCCAAGTGGGATCGGGCGAAAGTCCTTCGATTCGGCTTTCTTGCGGAGTTCGTCGAGATCGAAACCGGCCTGTTGGACTAGCCTGGAAGAAGCTTCGTTGGTCATCCATGCCTTCATGTCAATTCGGTCTGTGTCCCCATCGCGCAATTCGAATTGCTCGCCCGTCCAGGATGTCTGAATCACGGTAAAGGGATAACCGGCCGACGGAGTCGTGTGAATAATGATTGCACCCGCCGCCTTTTGGCTTGCTGCGCTTTCGTATTTGTAATCCCATCTTCCGTAATAAAGTCTGCGCGTGCCTGCAAATATTTTTGGATCGCTCTCCGGGTCATTGTTCATCATCAACAAAATTTTGCCGGACATGTCCAAATCCTTAAAATCGTCCCATTGGTATTCCGGGGCTTGTATCCCGTAACCCACGAAGACAATTTCTGCTTGATCCACTGCAATCTCCGAAGCTGGCTTACCAGCGACAGCAATAAAGTCATCGAAGTACTTGAAGTCCATGGCACCAGGCTGGCTCGCGTTTCCTTTTTTAGAAAGACTCCATCCCTTGCTGGGCTTCGTGGTCAGACCCAACATTGGAAACTTCTGCCGATAAGACTGTAGTGATTCAAGAGGCTTTAGCCCTTGGCTTTGAAATTGCGTTTCCAGATACAGCTGCGCAATCTCGTCCCCTTTGGAACCCGGACCGCGTCCCTCGAGCAAGTCGTCTGCCAGAAACTTCATATGCCCATGAAGCTTTTGTTGATGGATCTTGCTTCCAATCGACAAACCGACATCCCAGTCCGAAGGAGATGAAGTTTGTCCCAAAAGAGCTGCAGTACCAATCAACGCATAGCAAATCATGAACATGGGATACACACCTAAAGTGTGTCCGAACGAGCGTACGAAACCCGAGACGAAAGAACGGGAAACAGGGAACTGGTGCGCGGTTAAAACCATGAAATCAACCTCATCGCGAGTGATTGCCTTGTGAAAGTTCTAATTTCGATTTGCTTAGCTGGAAAGACTTGCTCTCGCCTTCGGCAAATACAATTCGGGCCATTCGCCGCAAACCCTTGCCTTCGACAGATCGGATAACGCCTTGGCCGTACGTCGCATGGATCACAAGACTCCCTTCTTGAAAACGATCGACAGGGATACCGTTGATCGTCGTTGCTGCAGCGATTTGAGCGGCAGTCTTTAAGCCCTCGCCCGGCAGCTGTTTACTTAGCCTTGCAAGCTTCTTCGAGATCGCGTCCAGTCCTTGTGGTGCATCGTCATCCGGCGAAATATCCTGTATTTCGCTAAAATCCTGGAACACAACATCATCTGGATCGTTGGAACTCGGTATCTCTTGGGAAACTTCCCATTCATTATCCTGGGGAGCAGATCTGGGCTTTGCAGCATCCGCTTGGATTCGTTTGGGAGCCATTGTTTTGTTTTTCTTTCCCTGATGAAGAAAGCTTTTCGTTTCCCATTCTTCTTCGAAGGAACCACCATGATCCTCAGAGGAAAATTCATCGCCGAAACCATAGGAATCGCTCTTGTCAACAATCTCCATCTCCGCTCGAGGAAGCTCAAACAAAAAGGAGCTGGGGGACGACATCTTGGAATTGTTGAAGCCTCGAGTTCGAGCGGTACTCAATTGAAGCCGGTTCCTTGCTCGAGTGATTCCAACAAAGAACAGACGCCGCTCTTCTTCCAATTGCGAAGGGTCATATAACGACCGAATGTGCGGCAGAACCTCTTGTTCGACGGCAATGATAAAAACGTGATCGAATTCCAAGCCTTTCGCCGAGTGAAGAGTCATCAAAGTCACTTTGCTGTCCGCATCAACAATCCCGTCAACATCACTCAACAAAGTAACCTGTTCAAGAAATCGTTCGATGGCGTTGCCATCGGTATCTTGCCGATCCACTTCCGCGGCATCAGCAATCAGTTCGTTAATGTTGCCTTGAATACTTTCATCCGGAGCTTCGGATTTTTTGTTAGCCAAATACTTCACGTAGTCCGTTGTCTGAACGAGGTGTTTGAGCAACATAGCAAGTGGCCCCGAAGACAGCTCGACAATCGATTCGTAAACCGACAAAAATTCACGCGCGCCTTTGGCCGCCTTATTGCTGAGCAACCCATGTTCAATAGCCGCTCGAAGGGCCACCAGCATGGGAATATTCTTTGCTCTGGCGAGCTGGGTCACCTTGGCAATCGACTTGTCACCTAGACCACGGTTAGGCACGTTCACAACACGCTCAAATGAAATATCGTCTGTCGGGTTGTGGACCAGTCGAAGGTAAGCCAACAAGTCTTTGATTTCTTCGCGATGGTAAAAGCGAAAGCCACCGATCAACTGATAATTTAACTTGCGTCGAAGCAATGCTGCTTCGAGCAATCGCGAGTGCGCATTGGTTCGATACAGAATTGCAAATTCTTTGGGTTTTGCTCCGTTGATAACCGCTGTCGCAATCTGGTCCGCAATGTTGTCCGCCTCGTCTCGCGCCGAGCTGTAGGTGTACCATCGGATTGGAGCTCCCGATTCACGCGATGGGATAAGGCGTTTCGCCTTGCGTCTGGAGTTGCAAGCAATCAATGAGTCCGCGGCCGATAAAATCTGAGGTGTGCTTCGGTAGTTTTCTTCCAGCCGAACCGTGACGACCATTGGGTAGTCACGCTCAAAATTGAGAATGTTGGAGATGTCGGCCCCACGCCAGCCATAGATGGACTGGTCGGGATCGCCGGTTACATTCAGATTGGGATACTCCACGGACATCGAACGAACAATCAAGTACTGAGCTAGGTTTGTGTCCTGATACTCGTCGACCAAGATATAATGGTGCTTTGCATCCAGATCGCTTCGGAGCTCCGGATTCGATCGTAGGATCGAAGCCGTGTGCATCAACAGGTCATCAAAATCGACTGCGTTGTTTTGAAGCAAAAGCTTCTGGTATTCCGGGTAGATCTTGGAAAGTACTTTGTGGTTGGCAGTTCCCGGATGTCCCTCCATCATTTCCGGGGTAATTACCCGATTCTTAAGCTCGCTGATGCCCTTAGTTATCTCATTGAAATTCAAGTGAGTCATAGAAACCTGTGCGGCTTCAATCGCATGCTGCATCGCCTTTTTCGCGTCGTCCATATCGAAGATTGAGAAGTTTTCTGCGATCCCAACCATACGGCCGTACCGGCGTAGGAATCGAGCGCAGTAACCATGAAACGTCCCCATCCATACCGGAGCATCTTCGCTGATGCGAGACAGTCTCGACTTCATTTCCTGGGCGGCTTTGTTGGTAAACGTCAGTGCCAAGATCGAATACGGAGAAATACCTTGCTGAAGTAGGTAGGCGATTCGGTGGGTCACCACTCGTGTTTTTCCGCTGCCCGGCCCAGCGAGAGTCAACAAGGGACCCTCCACATGAGTGACCGCGGCCAGCTGTGCTGGGTTGAGGTTGTCTAGTATCTGAAATTCATCGACCGCCATAAGCGATGCTCCGTGCGTTGCAAAAACAGGATCCTCAGTCAACCATTACCAAAGAAGAAGTATCGCTGATTGCCTCACGATTTCATAGTGGCAACGGATGCCACAGCCCATTTCGCTTATGCATCGCGCGCGCTTGACATTCACGCGAAAGCGTCGCGGGCGATATGCAGCCACCTTGGCTCATTTCTCTCAGCGGTTACATTTTGTGTTTCGATTTTGAATTCGAATATTCCCAAGAGACCGAAATGAATAAAAGCGAAAAACCCGACGAGATCGCTGCCCCCATCAAGTGGCATGGTGGCAAAACCTATCTTGCTGCCCGCATCATTGAAATGATGCCCGAACACACGCACTACATCGAGCCTTACTTTGGCGGCGGCGCGGTCTTCTTTCGAAAGCCTGATTCGCTCATCGCGGGACATTCGGAAATCATCAATGACTTGTTTGGTGAACTCGTCAATTTTTGGAAGATTTTGCAATCAAACACGCACTTTGGCGAATTGGAACGCCGAATGAATCTGACTCCCTTTGGAAAACCTGAATGGGAAGAATCGCTCGAATCGACCTCCGAGAATCCAGTCGATCGGGCTTGTGCGTTTTTCATTCGCTATAGGCAATCGCGGCAGGGACTTGGCAATGCTTTTGCAACCATGTCAAAGACGCGAACGCGACGTGGAATGAACGAGCAAGTTTCATCCTGGCTTTCCGCCGTGGAAGGGCTACCCGTTGCCCATGAACGACTGAAAAGGGTGGTTATCTTTTGTGAAGATGCTGTCAAACTGATCCGGCAAGAGGACGATCCAAAATCGTTTTTCTATTGCGACCCACCCTATCTCACGGAAACGAGAAGCGCGAAAGAAGCCTACTCCTTTGAAATGACCAATGCTCAGCATTCGGAGCTTTTGGAGTGCTTAGGTTGCCTCAGCGGTAAGTTTCTTCTGAGCGGATATCCGAATTCGCTTTACGATGCCGCAGCAGACAAGTTCGGTTGGAATCGAGTTGACATCATGATCGACAACAAGGCAAGCTCGCTCAAGTCCAAGCCAAAGAAAACGGAATGCGTTTGGTCAAACTACTGACCCGTCGTGGCCCGACATTCATCGCGATGCAATCCAATAAAAAACCCTGAGCTATTGAGCTCAGGGTTTTTCGTAATTGTTCTCATCAGAATTAGACTGATCGATCAGGGAGTCACAGGGCTTGTGATAGGAGCGTCATTGTTGTTGCTGTCTGCAAGAGCAGCAACACCGGCTACCAAACCGCCGATACCAGCGATGGCACCAAGACCACCGAATCCGCCTCCGCCGCCGCTACCGCCACCACCAAAAGATCCACCGCCACCCATTCCTGGTGAGCCCATGGGTGGACCAGCAAAGAACACTTCTTCTGCTGGCACTGGCTCTGTAGGAGGTACTGGTGGATTCGATCCGCTCGCGTCACCCAACTCGAGATTCAAAGAGGACGCAGCAGTCGCCCGATTGACAAATCGCTCGCCGTCTTTGTTCACCATGGCAAGTCCCGGAGCAATTGCACAGAAACCAGTTGCGGAAACACCTTGAGATCCAGCAGCAACCAAACCGTAGCTTCCTGGCTGCAGGTCACGAATCGCAAACGATCCGTCGCTCGATACGCGTGTTCGCCCAATCTCGACCCCGTCCTTGAAAACAAACGCGGTCATTCCGGACATGTCGATGTTGGTCATCGGTTTACCGAGCTTGCCACGAATGGAACCGGAAGCGTCCAAGGCAATTTGATGCGTTCCAGATGGCTTGCGAACCGACTTCAAGGGGTCCTGAGTCGGTGCAGAATAGGAAGCTGCGGAAGGTAAGGATTGACCCTGGAGAACTTCGAAAACACGACCGCCATTCGTGGACATCAATCGAGCTTCCATGAAATTCGGCAAGTGCTTGCCAGCCACGGAGTCGAGAACTGTTAGCGAATAAATAGCGATGCCACCGTTCGTTTCTGCAACGAAGGTGTAAATACCAGGATTGACACCTTCCAGCAAAAATTCGCCGTCAACGTCGGTATCATCCGTTACAACAACTTGTCCCGCTTGAATCAAAGAAACCCTTGCTCTTGGCATTGGAACCGCGTCCATGCCAACCAAGCTTACAACCGATCCATGAACGTTTTTGGATTCATCTGCGTGAACCCACTGGGTTACATAGGATTCGGATAAAGCTGTCGCAAATTCAGTGACAGCGATCGAGCTCGTTCCAACATTGCCGCCTGCAGGTGGCAAATCATTGACTTGGGCATTCGAAATCGACACGCAGGAGGAGGCGATGATGAACGATAGAATGGTGTGTTTCATGATGATTTCCATAGTTTTGGTTCCGAGACTTCTGTAGAGCATAATCGTTGCACCCGCTAAATCAATCAAACTTTACCAATCAAGCCATTTTTTTTCCCAGAAATTTCGAGATTCATCGGAGCAATTCTTTTACGACCCACGCGTCCGCCCAACGATCAAAACGGCTCGGTTTTTCACCTTCTAAGCCATTCGAATCGGGTTTTCCTTTATGGAGATAACCAACATGACCTCCATTTTGGGAAATGCGAAGCGAGGTGGAAGGGGATAGGATTGCATTTTCAAACATCCACGCGGGAACGATCGGATCGTGTTGATCGATCAAGATGGTGGTGGGAACCTGGATTTGGTCCAGCCATGCCGCCGACGAGCCTGCGGAGTAGTATTCCTCTGCGTTGCGATAGCCGGCCATCGGTGCCGTTACGCTTTCGTCGAACTTGCGAATGGTATCAAACGACGCTGACTTCATCTGCTGCGCCCACTGCGGCCAAATAGTAGCTCGGAAAGCCGCTTGTTTCTTGAGCGATCCCATAAAGTACTTTGCGTACAGTTGATGAACACCTTGCTCCATGTGACTCGAGCAATCCGACAATCGGATGGGGGGAGCTACCGACACGGACCGAAGAACGGAAAGATCTTTGGTTCCATCGCCGGAATCAATCCAGGGGTGTTTTGTGGCCAGCAAACGCAACAAAATATTGGCCCCTAATGAGATGCCTGCAAGTCGCCATTTTCGAATCTCCAATTTGTCCCGAAGCTCCAAAAGCATCCGCCAAACCTCTTCGAAGCAAGCTCCATGGGGCGGAAGTGGAGTGAAACGCCCCGACGGACCAGCCCCCGGAAGGTCGGCCCGAAACACTCTTACGCCTTGCTTCAATAAGCGTTCCGTCATACTAGTCATGTATGTTCCGGCATGAGAAGAGCCAAGACCGTGCAACAACAGCAATCCTTCGTCTGCGTAGGCGGGGCATGGCCGGCTGGAGCGGTTCTCGTACACAAGACTGTAGCCCAAGCCTTCGGCCATCGGGATCTTGTGCTCGACGGGAGGTGGTAAAGTTGGTTTTGGCCTATAGAATCCTGTTAGGATGGTCTGCAAATGTCCATTCCGGAGAAACCACGGCGGTCGAAATTCTTCGGGCTCAAGTATCAAAATTGATTCATTCCAGTCGTTTATTGGCACCTCAGGGTGCTCTGCCAATCCCTATGACATTATTAGCCGTCGGCACCGTGGCGTTCGATACGATTGAAACCCCGACGTCGCGTCGAGATCGCATCCTGGGCGGAAGCGCTACCTTTTTCTCCATCGCCGCCAGCCTGTTCACGAACGTTCGTTTGGTAGGCATGGTAGGGAAAGATTGGCCCGTTGCCTACTCGGATTTGCTGGCGTCGCGAGGAATCGATCTCGCTGGGCTGGTGGTTCATCCATCTTTTGACACCTATTTTTGGCACGGAAGATATACCCAAGATTTACAGGATCGCCAGACTCTGGCCTTCGAAATGAATGGATTCGATCAGTTCAATCCAGTGCTACCGGAAGAGTTTCGCGATTGTCAGGATGTGTTTTTGGGGGCTGCCTGCCCGGCAGTTCAGCTTAAGACGCTCGCGCAGTGCACCAATCCGAGATGGGTGGTTGCGGATACCGTAGACGCTTGGATTGAAACCGCCCGAAACGATCTTGGTACTTTGCTCCAGCAAATCGATTGCCTGCTGATCAACGACAGTGAGGTTCGCCAATTGAGCGGGCTTCATAACTTGGTTGGGGCCGGAAAATGGCTCCTTACCCAAGGGCCAAGCAAGGTGATTATCAAAAAGGGGGAGCACGGTTGCCTTTTCCTAGACAAGCATTCCGTGGTTCCATTCCCGGCGTTCCCGTGCGAGAATGTGGTCGACCCAACTGGTGCAGGGGATTCCTTCGCGGGGGGAATGATGGGCTACCTGGCGAACCAGGAAAAAATCGATCGCAATTCCATTCTCCAGGCCATTCAAATGGGTACCGTGATGGCGAGCTTCACAATCGAAGATTTTTCAGTCGATGGCCTGCTCCGAATCTCCAAGCGGGATGTCGAACAAAGGCACCAAGAATTCTCAAGGAGCTTTTCATGAGCAACCAATCCAATCCTAGTGAACTGCGAGCCGAGAACCGAGCGGTCTTGCGATTAGTCGTTTACATCTTCGGCGTTATCCTGGTAAGTAGCTTTCTGCTTGCTTTGAATACCGGAATGTTCTTTGCACTGTCGCAAGGTGTCAAAAGCTTACTTCCAAGCATGGACGGCTTATCCCAGCTGTTTCAGTTCGCAAACTACATCTGCCCCGTAATTCTGCTGTGTCTGGAGTGGTACGCCTGGGATGTAATCAGTTCTCGAAGGCTAACATCAAGAACTTCGTAATCCCATTCACCTCTGCAAAGCCAAGATAAAGACAGAGGCTACGACTCGTTCGACTCGTTCGACTCGTTCGATTCGGGCTCAGGTTTCGAACGCAACTTGACCATAGTCACTTGATTGCCTGATTCGTTGTAGATTGCTTCGCTCATCAATTCTCGCATCAACATAACACCTCGACCGCGTGGCTTGTCTACCAATTCATCCTCCGTGGGGTCGGCGACATTGCGATGGTCAAATCCCTCACCCTCGTCTTGAATCATCATAGTCACCTTTTCTGGGGTGACCTGAAAGACAAGGTGAACTAGCTTGCCCGGGTCTCGTTTGTTTCCGTGCTCAATAGCATTGACAACCGCTTCCTCAACCGCCATCTGAATTCGAAAAAGATCCGCTCCTTCCCATCCGCACAAGCTGAGAGCATTCATCAAATCCTCGATCGCAGCATGCCCAACGTCCAAATCGTTCGCTAAGTGCTGGTCGAATTGCCAATGCTGAGAAGTAGGCATCATGTGCTCAACACCCGAATCGCTAAAGTTTGAATGCGGCTATTGCATCCGCTTCGGTTTTACGCAAATCGAAAACTCGGTCCAGTCGCGTGATCGTAAACACCTCCTTAATCTCGGCTCGTAAACCGCAGATTTTCAATCGGCCGGCAGCGGCCTTGACTTTCGTATTGAGCGAAATGAGTTTGTTCAACGCAGCGCTCGACATGAATTCCACCCCGTCAAAATTCAGAAGGATCATGTTCCGCTTCTCTACCGTCACCAACGAATTCAGTTCCTCTCCGAGCTGTTCAATACTGCCGGAATCAACAATTTTCTTGTCGACAAATCGAACCACGCTAACACCTGAACCGTCATCAATCACACTGATTCGTCTATGAGTCGACATGTTACTTCTTTGCTTTAAGTCAATATGGCTGTGTGGAATAGCAAGACCTGAGTCGGGACAAACCAAATCGGGCGTCCCTCCTGCCCTGGGGCCCGAATGGCACCAGTTCGTCTGGGGCCCTAGATTAAACCAGACCTTGCAAACCAGCAATAAACCCTAGCTGGATTATTCGACGTCGACTGCAAATAATCTCGAGCCTGCCTTGGAAAGTCAATTTTTGCCGGCAGTTGGTTTGGGCAGATTCAAATTGGTTGGTTTCTTGACGGGGTAGGGTGAATTGGAATCGGAATTGGATAAGGGTTCCGCGATTGAGATCCCCATCACCATGGCTAAAATGAAGGTTATCGCAAAAAACATGGAATAATGGAGCAAAGACTGGCCCAGCTCTAATTCCATGCTCAGCATCGAGCCTAGCGTTCCAATCACAAACATAAGCACGACGAACACTGCGAATTGGATGGCATCTACTTGCGCGAGCGACTTGTTTCCGAGGTAAAAAGCCAAAAACCAATACAGCCCCCAACTCAGCGCAAAAACAGCAGCACAGGCTCCGACTCGTGATAGACGTTCTTGCCCGGAATATTCAGCTAATTCGTCATCGTGAAAAAAGGTGTAGCCAATCCATGCCAAAGGAAACGCCAACACGAGAACTCCCAGAGCTGGAATCCACCATGGAACCTCGGAAAAACCAAAACGAACGAAAATCGCGAAGCCAACGGAACAGACTGATAAAACGACAGCCAGCAGAACTTCGATTCTCGATAGTTTGAACTCCGCTCTTTTCAGCGGCTTCAAGACTGCTACACCCTTGGTGTCTTTCGGCCCCTCTGTTTCAGGAACGTGAATGACGACTTCCTGAGACTTGTCAGGAACCACAAGTTGTTTTTTACATTTTGGGCAAGGACCGGTTTTACCAGCGTATTTGTCGCTGACAGTGAACCGTGTTAGGCAACCAGGGCAGGTGACTGGAATTGGCATAAAGTGCGTGTGGATTGGCTTGGGATTATCGCAGAAGCGATTTGCATTTTGACAAGGCCTATAGTTAAACAGCCCAAGGCACTGGATGCAAGCAGTCGCACCAAGACGCAAGAGAATTACTTGGCTTTGGCCTTAGCAGCTGATTTCCCTGGCCAAAAGTTGAGCCAATTGTTGGCGATGCCTTTGTCGACCACGGTTTTTTCACCACCCTCGGTCTGGACCACTTCAGCGCCGTTTAGTAAGTCGGTAAGCTGTTGAACGGCCAAAGTGATCGCCGCTTTCGGTGCTTGCTCGATCAAGGGCTGACCGTTGTTCCGCATTTCGACCATAGTGCGGTAATCATTCGGAATTTGGAAGAACACTTCCCTTCCGATGGTTTCTTTAGCTTTTTTAAGACTGATTTGTCCACTCTCAAGTCCGACTCGGTTGACGACGACTTTTACCTTTTCTCGAATGGATTCCATTTGTTGAAGGCTCATCAACAGTCGCACCATATTGCGAAGACAGGGCAAATCCAGTTGGACCATTAAGACGATCTCGTTGGACAACTCCAACGCGGTCAAATCCACCTGGGAAAAGGATTTAGACAAGTCGATCACGACATGCGAAAATGACGCTCTCAACAGGCCAATTACTTTGCGAAGGCTGTCAGGGGTGATCAAATCTAAGTCTTGCAACTGGACAGGTCTGGGCAACAGATACAATCCTGACGAATGCTTGGTCAATGACTTGCGCAGCAGGTGGAAGTCGAGTCGCGATACGTTTTCAGTGACATCCACCAAGCTGTAATCCGGGATCGAATCCAGGAACACGTCCGCATCCCCCAAAGCCAAATCAAGATCTACCAATGCGACTGAATTTTCCGGATTGGAGGCAAGATTGCAGCCAATGTTGACAGCGATGGATGTGCAACCGACCCCGCCTGTTGCACCAGCGATGGCGATCATTTTGCAGCCACGGGTTTTACCATCGCTACCACCAAATTTGGCTTGCAGGGTACGCTCCAAGGCTCCGTGCAGTTCTTCCACTTCGATAGGCATGGGCAAAAATTCTTTTGCACCGGCTCGTATCGTCTTCAAGATCAATTGACCTTCAGTGCTCTTGGACAAAGCTAGGATGGAGCATTGAGGCGACTGGTGCCGAAGCTTTTCCATTAACGCAAGCGCCCGGTCTACCCCGCCGTCCATCGATATAATGGCGGCATCTGGTTTCGATTGTTCTACAACGTCCGAGAAGAACTCGTAACGAGAGCATTCCGCATCCAGCCATACCACATCCATACCGAGAAGCATGGACTTCAGTCCTTCTCGGGATTGATCATTAGGGTCGACGATTGCTAGTCTAAGTACGTTGCTCATTTGGATTTCATTCGATCAGATCTGAAGCTTATCGTAGATGATGACGCATTTGGAAGAAACAACTTTTGGGTTATCTCCTCACGGGATTAGGACGTGTATTTTCGTTTCGTAACGCAGTAGGGGCGTTGGCTGAATAGGCTCGTTCTTCATCCATCCCCTTCCCCTGAACGGAGTCGCTGGAGGGTTGGCTTGGAACGCCAGTGGGCGAGTAGGCTTGACTGTAATATTGCGATGCCGATTCGCTCGAAGGTGCACATGCCTCTCCGTTGGGACCGCAAGTGGCAGGTACCTCAAGGTAACCTTTCAAATACAGCTCTTTGTCGAGAGGACTTGTGCTGTTGTAACCAGGGCCGCCGACTGGAACTTCATTGCAATCCATGGGGCTCGCAAAGTTTGGAGTCACAAGAATAAGAAGTTCCACTTCGTTCTGAACTTCAAGATTGCTTCGGAAAACTGCCCCTAAGTAGGGAAGGTCTGCGAGACCAGGAATGCCCACCGATATCGATTCTGACCGAACTTGCAGCAACCCTGCTAGCGCCAGAGTTTGGCCTGCTTTCATTTCCACCGCCGTGTCTACGAAACGGCTACGTATACCGGGAACGCTAGTACCATTGATCAAGACGCTTCGCCCTGGATCGATTTCGCTGATGGTTGGCCTGACTTCTAACCAAATACGACTGTCGCCACGAACCTTAGCCACGAAATCCAATCGTGTTCCAAACTCTCGAAACTCAATCGCAACTTGCCCAAGACCTGCAGGCACGATTATCGGGAACTCACCACCGGAGTTAAAACTGGCTGGTCGCCCGTCGATGGCCACGACCGTTGGATCCGCCATCACCTTGGCTAAGTTGTTTTGTCGTAGCAATCGCAACAACCCAAAGAATTGATTGCCATTATCGACAATCCCAAATTTCAGAGTTTCACCGCCAGCGCTCGCCAGGGAAGGAACTGCCCCCGTCCCTCCCAGCCCGCTCACAGAACTTGAAACAAAGTCGTTTCCGAAACCAAGGCTCCAGTCGATTCCGCATTCTCGCAATTTGGTTCGCGAGACTTCCATCACCTGAGTTTGAAGCATGATGGTGTGGACACCGATGACTTCGATCCGATTAATGACGGTCGGGTAGTATTGTTCCGCAATCGTAACGGCTTGAGCGACGTGATCATCGGAGGTCACTTGCCCCGAAATGATCACCGCTTGCTGTATGGGCCTAACCTGAAGCGTCGCAGTCGGGAATTCTTGAGACAGGATGGCCTGCAGCTCGCGTGCATCCCCTGTCACCACGACCTGCACGTTGTAAACGGTCCCATCTTCCCCCTTGAGGTCAATTTGAGATACGCCGGTCGCAACAGCTGAAACTAGAACTTCGTTCTTGCCCGTGGCTTGCACTTGAATGGCTGCGTCATTTTGAACGGTGGCAAGCGGGATCGGCTGAGGAAACGTCAAGTATTGCGACGTGGTCACCACCATTTGAAGCGATTCTTTGGCTTTGGTGATTGCCAATCTTCCGTTGGGAATAATTAATTCTTCCGCTGCCGTTGCATCCATACTCCATGCCGATAGGCTTAGAATGGATGCAACGAGAGCAGCTGCAAAGTTTTTTCTTTTTAAACCCATCTCAATTCACTTCCCTGTGAACATTCGGCGGACATTGTACGACCCGGCGGGCCGTACTTCGCTTCACTGATTGGAAAATCTGTCGTCCCTGACAATTTCCAAACAATCGGAGTCGTAGCAGCCTTAATGAAAAGCACGAGACGACCTGATCGTTCTATTCGGCATTACTACTACCGAAAGATTACTTGTCCCTGGGGTAGATTGCCTTAAAGCCCCCAGATTGCCAAAGTCCCATAACTGAATCCCATATCAAATTAGGCTGCTTCTCAAAATTAGGATCCACAGCTGGTCTGGAGATGGTCGCTTGCGGTGACTTGGAGTTCGCACCCGCGTAGGGATTCGATTTGGATGGGGCGCTGTACGACGGATAGACAGCACCTGGATAGCCTTCCGACAATTCCGTGATATCCGCTTCGAGCTCTGCATCTTTCTGGACAACCATTTGTCCATGGATCATCTTGTATCGCGTCGACTTTGTCGAGGTAACGATAGTCATCTCGTGACCTTCCTGCTTCGCTTTGCGTTCAACGGGTAACGGAACCGTCTCGACAATCGGCGGATTGATGTTCACCTCGGAAGGTTCGGATTGACTTAGCCAATCCATAAACTCTTCTCCGTTATCCTCGCGAGCCGGGGTATTGCTGGCTTGCTGTGGCGGGCAAAGTGCCAATCGCAATTTACCTAAGTTAGCGGCCGTATCCAAAACGATATACTGCGAGTCCTTGACAAGAAGCTGAATAGTACTCGGTTTTTTATTTGCTGTTGCTTCTGGGTCGACTATCGCAACACCATCTATCATGACAACTTCAAGGTTCCCAATGACTTTGACGCTCTTTGACGACTGAGTTCGTCCGCCCGAAGCAAAATAACCGAAAACATCGACTCGATCGCCTGGGCCGATGTAGCCGCTACCACCGGATTCATCTTTCACGGGAATATCAAAAATTTTGAATCCAACAGGTACGCTGAACTCTTTGCCTTTGAGAGACAGTTTCGCCTCAAGGAACGGTTCGCCAACATAAAGTGGTTGCTTTAAGAACTTATTCTCGACCATTTTGGGATCGGAAATAGCACCCAACGGAATACGATCCGCCGGCCATTGCTCCACGCGAAAGCCATCCATGGGCACCTTGAGCGCCGCCGACAAATCCTTGCAGGCTACCAAAATGCCAACCGTCTGAACTTCCTGGCGATCGTTCTGATTGAGCACAACTTGACTTACAGCAACGGATGCAACGACACCACATCCCAAAGCAACGACGAGAAGCAGAACCGACTTTGATCTCATGACAGGACACCTTGAAGGGAGAATGAGTATTGTCACCACTTCGGTGCGGCAATACGTAGGCGTCCATGCCCGTGGGATCTTTGCAGATGAACTGGAGCCACTCTGCGTACACTTCTAAGTCTGTCATTCGACTTCACCGCAGGACGGAATTAAACGAATTCCTACTGTCCCAAAAATGCAACCCGACCGGCGCCTTAGGAAAAATCCGCATGAAGAGACTTGCCCCAACATCCGTCCCAAGGCGACAAGTGTTTTGGAACGCTTGTTTTGGCTTTGTGACTGGTTTAATCTTTCGCCCTAATGGGTTCGGGTTATCCATTGTCTGAATGATTCAAGGCATTCAATTTGGGCCGCGGACGCTATCCGAGATAGGCTTTCCCTGCTAAAAACGGGCCAGTACCGACTAGGATTCGGGAAGACATTCTTTCCCAGACAAGTGCTCCGATTGGAAGATGCGACATTCATTTTTAGATTTTGAAGTTCATGAAACCACAAAAACGAACCCCATTCCTGTGTTCAAGCCATTGTCTTTCCAACCCTATGGTTTTGCTTTTGGTTGGTCTTTTGTACGGTAGCTCGACCTGGAACGCTTCGTCCATGCTTTTTGCGGCGGACGATGAAAAAGCTCCCAGTAAGACCAGCTCTCCAGCCAAGGAAAAACCCATTGCGGAAATTCCAAAGCTACAACCAGCTTCCGCAGAAGCTGCAGCTGCGATCGGTTCGTTTAAAAAGCCTGACGGGATGACTTGCGAACTTTTCGCAGCAGAGCCCATGCTTGGGAACCCAGTTGCCTTTGCTTTTGATAATCAAGGACGGATCATCGTTTGCGAGTCGTATCGGCAGAACTTCGGCGTAACCGACAATCGCGGGCATGATGAAGCTTGGCTAACGGCTGATTTAGCTGCGATGACGGTCGCGGATCGCATCCGGTACCACCGTGAATTGCTCGGGGACAAAGCTCGAGACTACGAAACACAAGATGATTTACTGCGTCTATTGGTTGATACCGATGGAGACTTCGTGGCTGACAAAGCAACTGTCTTTGCATCAGGTTTTAACTCGCTCGAAGAAGGAACGGGCGCTGGAGCACTCATTCGCAATAACACGGTTTACTACACCAACATTCCCAAACTATGGGCGCTGGTGGATAAGAACGAAGATGGGGTCGCGGACGATCGAGTTGTGCTTTCCGATGGTTATGGTGTCCGAGTCGCTTTTCGTGGCCATGATATGCACGGCTTGATTCTTGGGCCCGATGGACGACTCTATTTTTCTATCGGCGACCGCGGATACCACATCGAAACACCTAACGGCGTATTAGCTGATCCCGAAAGCGGAGCAGTTTTTCGATGCGAGCTGGATGGTTCGAAGCTGGAAGTGTTTGCAACCGGTCTTCGCAATCCGCAAGAACTGGCCTTCGATGATTTTGGAAATTTGTTTACCGGCGATAATAACTCCGATTCCGGTGACAAAGCTAGATGGGTGAATGTGGTTCGCGGCGGAGACTCTGGCTGGCGAATGATGTACCAATACATTTCTGATCGAGGTCCCTTCAACCGCGAGAAGATATGGGTCCCCTTCAACGATGCGACTCCTGCATACACGGTCCCACCGATTGCTAACGTCAGCGATGGGCCTTCGGGCTTAACCTGCTATCCCGGCACTGGCTTGACGGCTCCCGACGATTCCCCGAATCGATTCAAGAACGCTTTCTTTTTGGTCGACTTTCGCGGCCAAGCTTCCAACAGCGGCATCCGGATGATCAAGGTAAAGCCGAACGGAGCATTCTTTGAACTGGAATCGAATGAAGAATTCATCTGGAACATTCTGGGAACGGACGCCGACTTCTCGCCAGATGGTGGACTCTATGTCAGTGATTGGGTGAACGGCTGGAATGGTGAGAACAAAGGAAGACTCTACCGTTTCGCAGACACTCGAGCTCAAGCATCGCAAGACGTCAAGGCAACGAAGGCTATCTTGAATGAAGGTGTCAAGAATCTAAGCCCCAACCAATTGGGCGAACTGCTCGGACATATGGACCGTCGAGTTCGATTGGAAGCGCAATGGGAGTTGGCCTCGCGTCAAGAACGTTCTATCTTGATCGAAGCGTCCAAGCCTTCGACGCCGTCCATGCTGAAAAGGCTCCATGCCGTTTGGGGACTAGGTCAAATCCTACGCGGCAATCCCAATGATTCCGCTTGCTCGAATGCAATCAAAGTCTGCTTCAACGACTCCGACCCCTGGGTCGTTGCCCGGGCAATTGAAATGGCCGCCGACGCAGGACTGAAAACACTTGCCTCCGATTTGTTGGCAATGGCTTCGCACGAATCGAGCATCGTCAAAGCTGCAAGCTGCATGGCTCTTGGCAAGCTGCAATCCGATGTTGGCCTGAACGATATCATCAAGGTGCTAGCCGAAAACAACAACCAAGATCCAATCTTGCGTCATGCCGGCATCATGGGACTTGTCGGCGTTCAAGATTCAGCAAAACTGCAGTCGCTTAAAACCAATTCCAGCGAAGCAGTTCGTTTAGCCGCCGTCGTTGCTCTTCGAAAGCAAGCCAATCCTATCATCTCCGATTTTCTAGGTGACGCTTCCACCTCGGTCATCAAAGAAGCGGTCCGAGCCATCCACGACGTTCCGAAGCTACATGTTCAGCTGGCTTCGGTGGCAGACCTTCCATTGGCAAGCAATGCAGAGGATGCCGTTGTTCACCGTGTCCTAAACGCTGGCTTCCGCCTTGGCCGAAAGCAAGATGCCATCAAGCTTGCCAATTTCGCATCAAGCTCCAACGGCAGCGAAGCCATGCGATTGGAAGCTTTAGAAATGCTGGCCTCCTGGAGTAAGCCTGGGCTTCGTGATCGAGTCATGAATCGCCATCTTCCACTAGCAGACCGAAATGGTGATGTCGCGACCCAAGCGATCCGAGACCGTATTGAGCTGCTATCTGCCGCGCCTGCTAAAATCCGAGATAAGTTTCTTGAGATCGGCGCGTCGATGGGTATCACGGAGATCTCTCAATTACTTCAAACAACAGCCAAAGATTCCAAAGCACCCGGGGCTAGGCGATCTGCTGCAATTCGAGCGTTAGCAGGCCTCGAACCCAAAGCGATTCCTGAATTGATCGCTATGGCGATTCTGGACTCGGATGCCGATGTGCGAATCGCAGGACTTGGATTGCAAGTGGCTGCATCCCCCGAAAAGGCAATTTCTAACTTAGCGAAATCGATCGAGTCGACGACTCCAAGCGAACGCCAATTCGCATGGGACCAATTGGGTACTCTCGAACTGCTGGAAGCAAAACGGCTTTTATCCCAAGGAGCCTTAGCGTATTTGGACGGCACCCTTCCAAGTGACTGCCGATTGAACGTCGCAGAAAGTGTTGCTGGGAAGCTGCAAGGGGATGTTCTCAAACGATGGGAAGAATACGCGGCAAAGAAACAGGCTGCTCGCGAACAAGCTCCGCAAGATTATTATGTTGATTGCACCGACGGCGGAGATGTCAACCGAGGTCGCAACTTGTTCTTTACACGCAGCAACCTGTCCTGTGTTCGCTGTCACAAGGTTGGCCAAATCGGCGGCGAAGTCGGACCGGCTCTTGGCGCGCTGGGCAGTCAGAAAAGTCGAGCGTATTTGTTAGAAGCCATCGTCGCCCCCAACACCACGATTGCGCAAGGATTCGAAACCGCCGTGATTTTGGATACCGAGGGCAACACGGTTTCTGGAATCATCAAGTCCGAAGATGACGAACAAATTGTCCTCATGGACGCCCAAGGAGCCGTCGTGACCATCGAAAAAGAATCGATCGAGGCCAGACGCAAAGGATCGTCATCCATGCCAGCGGATTTGATGAAGTACTTGAATCAGCGTGAATTGCGAGACCTGGTTGCCTACTTGGCATCGCTAGACGGAAGCCCCGAAGCCACTGTCGGGCTCGATTCCGCCCAATCCGGCCATCAGGTCGAATAGCTCTAAGCCATAACAAGTCGATCGTAGGCCGTAACAAGTCGCTTTGGACGCAGTTACGGCATGGCCCTTCGATGATTCCAGAATGCTGTTCTTGACTCGTTTTTTTAACCACGGAAAACACCGAACACACGGAAAGGGAGCCGAGCCTTTCTTACGTCCTGAATTCCGTGTATTCCGGTGCGCCAGGTAAACCTGGCAGTTTTCGTTAGTTGAAAGGTACTAACCATGGTAAGTGCTCGTTCGCCATGTAGTCGACCAAGCAGCCAGTTC
>Ga0247831_1001616_pt1 | contig 41187 bp, 38 predicted proteins | sample LaCruzMarch2015__9_FD_192406 | JGI IMG/M metagenome (GOLD analysis project Ga0247831, IMG submission 192406) | Freshwater microbial communities from meromictic Lake La Cruz, Castile-La Mancha, Spain - LaCruzMarch2015_1m | ecosystem: Environmental > Aquatic > Freshwater > Lake | place: Spain...
GTAATTCCTTGAAGCTTTCATAGATCTTGTGGGTTAATGACATGGAGGCGCAAATGTAAAAATTATCTCTCTGAAAACAAACATCCAATTGCGAATACCCTATTGGTAACAAAAAAGGGACTTAGAAGTGTTAAAGTACAAGGTTTAGTATGGAATAAATTAAACATAAGAATACTTCAATCAATACTCATTCTTCTATTGAAAGAAAGAAGTACTTATAGTTTTCTTTAACACGCTTGGGTTTGTTTTATGATTTTGTATACAAGCCATCTCGATACATTTGCTCGAAATCAATTTCCTATGCAATATTTTCCGTCCCACAACAAACATGCAAATCTTTATCTCATCCTCTTAATGATGTGTACATTCGGTATCATGCTATCGGTATTGCGCGTGGTAGCGACAGGTTCTACGATGTTTTTGTTTCTCAATTGGAACTTATTTTTGGCTATAATCCCTTTCATGGTGACCCGTTTTGTTGTATACAAAAAAGCCATAATAGACAAGCGATTATTTTTAGTTGTCTTGGTATTTTGGCTATTATTTTTTCCCAATTCGCCCTATATATTGACCGATTTGTTTCACCTTAAAAAATCGACTTCCATGCCGCTATGGTACGACCTTATCCTTGTACTTTCGTATGCCTGGGCAGCGCTTGTATTTGGATTTATGAGTTTGTCCGATATTCAAAAAATGAGTGCTTCTTACTTCAGCAAACGACTGACAACTATCGGAATCATTATTGTATTATTTGTAGCGAGTTTTGGAGTCTATCTAGGGCGTTATTTACGTTGGAATAGTTGGGATATTGTTGCTAGTCCGTTTCGGCTCTTGGGCGATATCGGTGATCGGTTTATGCATCCCATCGAACATCCTCGTACATGGGGTATGACATTGGTGTTGGGTTGTTTTCTAAACTTAGCTTATTTTTCATTGCAAGCTATACGTAAAGAACGTATCAATTAACAGCATACAATGTATATTTTATCTTAGAAATAAGCTAAAATATACATTCGCAATTTTCTAAATTAATGCTGATTTTGTAATAATACACTTGTGTATGTATTCTCATAATTGGGAGTTTATATTATTCATTCTCAAAGTTTAATTTTTCTTATAATAATGAAGATAATATCTAAATAATTTTATCAATTTTTAATATAATTATAATGGTTTGTGAGACACAAACCATGGCGTAGAATAGCTAGCTGAATTTTGATTATAATCAGCCCATGCTTTAGGAACAAGTGTATCTCCATCTTCTATTAATACGCCACTTTTATTATAAATATTCATACCGTCACTTATTAAATATAAATCTCCCGTACTATCACAGATATTTGAATGACCTCGAAAAAATGGAGTTGTATAACTCTTTGTTGTATCGTGAATTATATTATTAGTATCAAATTTTATGCTATATCTATATAGCCCTAGTACCCAACTTTGACCATAGTTTGTTTGACTATATAGATTTATACAACTTATTAATCCGACTATAATTATCATAAGTTTTTTCATATCCTAGGTTGTTATAATGCTACATCCATATTGTACTTAAATGGATGTAGCATATTTTGAATTATTGTAAAATTAATTTGTTTGTTTTATTGACTTTACCATTTACTATATATTTATAAAGGTAAATACCTCTAGGCAAATGCGAAATGGAAATTGAAACTACATTATTCTCCGATTTTAATGATGTTCGTAAAAACTCACGCCCTAGTAAATCATTCAACACCAACTCAGCCGTTTCATTTGGTCTAAGTGAGTAATCAACTGTTAATTGTGTACTTGCAGGATTTGGGTAAATTTTAACTCCAATTTGGTTGAGTTCATTCAACTTCGACTGGTCTATAATGCCTTCTTCTTCAGCTGTTTCGCCATTTTTATTCACACCCATTGCATTACAGATGTATTTATCACTCCAAACCATAGGAGTAATAGTATTGTATAAAGTACGTGCTTTAAATACTGCTGAACCACATACATAAAGGCAGTTCCTCATTATTCTACCATTACCTTTTTTACACTATTACCACATCTGATATAGTATATTCCCTTTGATAAATCTGATACATCAATTTTATTACCCTTGGTTGATCGTAACAATTGCCCTATAGAATTATACAATTCCCTATTTCCTTTATATGCAGTTTTAATATAAAATATAGCACTGGCTGGATTTGGATATACCTCTAGTATATCTTTTCCCTCCTTTGGAGGGCTTGAGAGGCTTAGTGGCCAACAAGGCTGCCCACTTGCTCCTAACTCGTAGTTAGGCATATTAGGTGGAGTAGAAAGATATCCCCAATTGGATTTAGACCTTAAGCAGTTGGGACAAAAATCACAATTGAATTTTATATCAGGGCTATTGATTACACTCATTTGTTTGCAAGTGCCTTGAAAACGACCAATATAAATTTTATTATCTGGTGATAATTCTAAAGAAGTATATCCACAAAAAGCATTTGTGTCAGGCCCGGTAACATCATACCATGTTCCTGCACTGATATCCAACTGTTGTATACCATTATACTTGCTTACGTATAAAAACTGACCATTAGGAGAAAATTCAAGTCCTAGATTTCCAGTATCAATATAAGGAGGAGGTATGAAATTTTGAAAGGTTGACAATATTCCTGTACAACGATCAAAATCGGCTACATACACATCACCATGATGCTTATAAGTTATATCATCAGCAGCATCATAAGTTGTAGCCCATTTAGTACCATCTTTTGAAAATTTCATTTGCCCCCAAATATCATTTGTCCCTCTAAACGGAAATGGAATGTATTGATTTGGGTAACGTATGATTGTATCTTGCTTTACCAAAAAAGTAAAAACAACATTGGTATCACCCGCCATCTTCATTAGCCACCAGTCCTTGCCATTAGCATGCCTGCATGCAGTCATTTGGCTTTTTTTCATAGGAGTATTCTGCAAGAGGGTCTTTTTCTTTTCTACCACTTTGCCCAGCCCATTGTTGGCATTCATATCTACTACATGGTATAAAAGCAAATCAAAATTCCAATTTAGTGCAGGTTTATTGAGCCATACATTTTGATAATAAATATCACTTACTGTAGGAGTAACTACGAAATACTTCTTGTTCTCCATTGGGAGAATGATTGAAGCTTGAGGAGATTTACCATATCCAAAAAAAGCTTCATATATTTTAGAAGGGGTTAATGAATCCCCATTATCCATTATCTGAAAGTCCTTATCAAATAAATCCATTCCATCACAAGAAAATAATAAATTTCCATTACTATCAGAAATATTTGAGTGATTCCCTTTTACAAAAAAACAATCCCCTATGGAATAAATAGTATCATGATCCAATGATGGAGTAAATGCGATATTATAACCTCTTGGTGCAATAATCCATGTTTTGCTGAAATTAGTTTGACTTGATGCTGTTAAACAAATAAGCATTAGGTAAACATTTAAGAAGATTTTCATGTTATTCTTTTATTAGTTTTCCTGAATAATTTACTTTACCTTTTTTAGTGCTATATCTAAATAGATAAACTCCTTTTGTTAATTCTGGTATTGAAAGTGTTGCTTTGTTTGTAGAGGATTCTATACCTGTACGATAAACTTCTTTTCCTACTAAATCATACAGAATGAAAATGGCTTCTTCTCCAGATTCTAACTTATACTCAATTGTTAATTTATTATCAAATGGATTTGGAGATAATCGAATTTCGGCATCTTTTTGATTCAATATTAATGCTGAATTTATTTCAGGGTCATCTTCACCACTTCCATTTTTATACATACCTACTGCATTGCACAGGTATTTGTCGCTCAGGTTGGAATAATTACCAAAGGCATGCATTAGAACCCGAGCTTTGTATACTCCATATCCATTGACAAATGGGCAACTATTGGCCATATTTTCGATACTCGCTGAATCTGAGCTGCTTAAACTATCGAGCTCGCCACGAAGCCATTGCAGAGTGTATTGGTTCATGAGCTTTTCATTTATTTCTAAGCTATTGTTGCCACCGATTGAGTTATTGATGGTTTCTATTTCTTGCAATCGCAATGCGTAAATTGTACTGTATTCGTATACGGTGCTATCGCTCAAGGTACTAAATAATCTATTCACTAGTAGCAATTCGTCGCTATAATGCAGTAGTTGATTGTTATAAAACTGAGCCAATTCGGTATTGCTGAGCATTATACTGTCGGGACCTGATAATGCTGTAAACAATCGTTGCTTTTCCATCCAACTTACAGTTTCTTCATACTCACTATACTCTACACTATCAAGTGCTATATCGAGTGCTTGCTGTATACTCATTATATTCGATGCATTCTGCTGTGGCGAAGCCATCATTTGGTATACAGTTTGTGGGCAAACATAATTAGGAACGCCAGGGTTTGTTAAAATATTATATCTACTTGCTCCACCTGGCTGATCGCTCCAACTATATGTTGATGGACAATATGTTGTATGAATTTCATCACCAAAGAAAGGTATTGTCACATTTCTGTATATGCCATAGGTATTGGGTGCAAACAAGGCGGAATTGTAAAAGTTGTTTCTACAATCATAATTTGGCGAACCTATTTGCCCAAGTGTACCTTGTGTACCTAGGTCGTTAAACTCCATAGCATAGCCATGGGTATCGAAAGTATTGCCATGTACTTGATCAAATCCTGTAGTACAATTACTATATACACGAAGTCCTCTTCGAGTAGAATAAGTTTCGTTACATTCTAATAGGCATTGGGTACTAGCATTCATACGTATACCATCATAAGGATTTTGGTTAAGTAATAAATCAGAGTTACCATGTATTTGATTACCTCTAATTTTTGATTTGAATGCATTTTCAACTGAAATACCTGCTGATATATAATTAGGGTCTCCAAATGCTGCAACCCCATAATTATTGATTGTATTTCTTAATATGTCAGTTCCAGAACCTGTGTTTCTAAGCGAGATACCAATACCTGATGCCAAACTTAAAGTCAAATAATTATCTTTAATCAACATAAGTTGCGAACCAGATGGGTCATTAAAATCAAGATCGATTCCTACAGGATATACTTTTTGATTTTGTTGCATATTTACGCCCCAATAAGGCCCCAAATCAATTTGATTATTAAATACATTTCCCATAGCAGGATTACCATGAAAACGCATACCAACCAATGTATAATCTAAAAATCCAGATCCTGCATAGTAGTTACCAGCAATAGCATTACCATGGATATTGTATTTTTGATTGTTTGCTTTTGCAAACATAAAACCCATTAAACAAGAAGACACTGTAATATGATCAATTGATGCACTTGTTGAATGCAAAATTACGGCCCTGTCACACCATTTGAAATTTTGTGTTTCCAAATCAGCTTTCAAATGCAATGTATGTGTAGGGTTTGGTGTGTTAGTGCCGGGTTTGCAAAATATTGCAGCACCTCTATGGTCGTTTCCAGCCCAATATAATACTTTGTAATATAGCTCATTTAAATTTGAATTTAAATAAGGATAATTTTTTATACGCCAAAAGGTATTATTGTAAATATGATAATTTTCTGTCTGAGTTACTGACCCTGGCAATATATATATGCCATTATACATCATATAAAAATGATTTCCAGTATTGCTTCCTCCTAATGCTCCGATTTGAACTTCTTTACTATTAATAATTTTAATACCTATTTCTGGTCTTACTTGTGAACTATATGGGGCTAATAAGTTAGCACCTCCATCTGTAAATGTGTTATTAAGAATGATACAATTTCCATTTACTGCATTATAACCAAATGGTGCATTTACAATTTGCATAGAAATATAGTTTTCATAAAAAGTGTTTCCAGTTGCATTAATTATTCCTCCGTTGCTTACTACAACGCCTTCTTCCATTTCCATAATCCACGAATCTTTTAGAACTATTTCTGTCCCAATATCACCATAAATCCCTTTCCACATCTCATCACATTTTGCTCTTAAATTACAATTATCAAAAGTAAGCGAATTTCCCTGTGTTACAACAATTTTAGTATTTTTGGTTAGTTTAATTAATTGGCAATTTGTAAAGGTAATGGGCTGATCTATAATTATAGTACCATCAAAGTTTATTGTACCTGCTGTAGTTATATTATTTGTTCCAAACTCTGCAATGATATCAGTAGCTGTGTAATTATTCAAAGTTGTATTGCTACTAAATTCATAACCAATAACATTTGAATTTTGACTATAACTGCAACAAAAAGGATTTGCTTCATATGTTTGAGTAGTTGTTCCTGAACATCCATTAGCATCAAAGGCGGTTACGGTGTATGTAATAGGTGGAGGTGTAGGATATTGATAATTTGGTGTATGATTGGGGGAAGCTGGTGTAGTTGCCCAAGAAACATTATTATAAGGGTCAGCCCAACCTGATGCTACAATTGGGCTAATAGTACTTGGGGATGTTGCAGTGTATGTCGGAAAACAATCTAAATTATTAGATATAATAATCGGGATTGGATTTGGGAAAATTTCTATGGTGTTTGTATAGGAGCACTGGTAAGGGTCAATAGCTGTAATAGTATACACACCAACACTTGTAACATTGAATGTGTTATTTGTGGAGAAATTTATTCCATCAATTGAATATTGAATTCCAGGCAGCACTGGGTTTGTCGAAGCAACTATTTGAGATAGTCCACCACCCTGATTCATACAATTATTATTAGTACCTAAAACAACATCAAAACGATTTCCAACATTTGCAATGCTTGTACCAGTACAACCATGTGCGTCAGTAACTTTAACGGTATAAGCTCCAGCAGTATTTACAAACGCATTATTGCTAATTATACTAGTAACAGGGCTTATTGAATAGCTGTATGGCGAAAATCCACTTGATGCTGTGGCTGTTATAGTATGAAATACAGATGGAATAGGCAGACAGAGATGATTTGGGCTTAGTGATACTACTGGAGGCATACTAGTAGATGTCATTGTAGCAGTAGCTGTAAAAAAACAATTCTTAGAATCAGTAGCAACAACAGTATAAGTATTTCCTACAACACCTTGAAATCCCCCCGTGGAATTTGGAGGGGCATTTTGTGGAAATATATTGTAAAAAAAATTTGGATCGAAATTTGAAATTTGTATTTCTCCTTGTGTATTTGGTGCTGGTACACAAATATCTGTCAAATTTGGTTCACGTAAATATGTATTCTGCCCACCAAAACAAGACCAAGGTAAAATATTCGTTATAGGGATATAATAATCATTTCTTACAAAAATAGAAGAGGCTGTAGTAGATATAATATCCATTTGAACATCTAAAGCCATAGTTGATAAAGCATTGTTATCTCTGTTTAGAATATCAAAATCAATGATGTTTAAACCTGAGGTGACCATTACAGGAATAGCAAAACCATTTACATTACCTGGAAAAAGGCATGGCGTATTAACTCCTAGTAAAATAGCCCCATTAAATAAAACTCGATCAAGCCTATCGTCAGCAATTACTTGCATATTTAATAAACAAGGAGCAGTAGTTCCAGCAGGAATGTCTACCCAAAAAGATCTTCTAAATGTATAATAATTTGAGGTTAAATTACATGTTACTGTACTTGCATTAGTAGGACATAGCGTACCTGATGTGGCTGAGGTAATAGCCCTACCTAGGCGACCAGCATTTGGCGGAGTAAACCACCCACTTGGCTCATAAAACCATAAAGCATAAGCACACATATTTGTACCACCTGTGTTAGTAGATGTTATTTCCCAATATTTATCTTGTTGATTTGGCCATGTTGGAATTATCGGAGTTTCATTCCAATTTACACCTGTGTGCATAAAAAGGTTGTTTGTTTTCATGCAATTCGGCATGGTACCTGGAGTATGTGGTGGTGCTTGCGCAAACAAATTTAATGTTGTAGCTTGTAAAACTAAAAATAAAAGGACTGCATTCTGTCTCGTTCGAGAAACGAGACGAACTGCGAACTGCTTAGTGCGAACTGTTTCTTTCGTAAATCTTAAGGAACCGCGGTAAAGATTTTGTAAGTTTTTCATTTTTGTAAGTTTTTGTTAATGTAAAGTTTAACAAAAAATTTTTAATTTCCAAACTTATTTTCTTTGTTTTTTAAAATTTATATGTTATTAAATTTTCATTTTGAATATAAAAACACTACATATATTAAATACTGTCATCTATTTTTAAATTTCTTATTATTTTAATTTAATAAAAAATTATGACCGATACGTTTCTATAAGTCGCCTTTTGTTTCATGGTTATATTCTGTAGTTTAAACTATAAATTGAATGCTTTGACACAGTTTGTAGAACAGACTCGAAATTGTGCCTTTTAGGCAAAATATTTTAGTGCTTAGGCATACTATTTTAGTGTTTAAGCAAATTATTTTAGTTTTTAGGCAAAATATTTTAGTTATAAAGCATATTATTTTAATATTTAGGCAAAATTGTTTAGTAAATAAGCATACAATTTTAGTTATTAAGCATATAATTTTAGTATTTAGGCATAATATTTTAGTAAATAAGCTAAATATTTTAGTGTTTTAGCAAAATATTTTAGTGTTTAGGCATACTATTTTAGTAAATAAGCATATTTTTGGAAAAATAAGTTATTATTATGCCCTACAATAATCTTGAAGCTAGCCTTAGCTCTACTGAACAAGCCGATTTAATACAACGTATTCAGGATATGCGCGCCTTGCTTCCTTTTTTAATCAACCTCACACCCAAGGAGAAAAACCGTGGTAAGTACGGTCAACACAATTATGCATTTTTGCGCTCGGCGTTCGATTATGCACAACAACGGCCTGAGTTGTTACCACCTAGTTTTTCGCTTACAGGTTGGCAAGCCGATATAGAATTGTACGACAGACTAATGCCTATAGCACAGCAAGTGGCTATATTGCAAGAGGCTTTGAACGATACTATGTTTGCTCTACGTACCGAAGCGCAAAAGTCAGCGTTGGACTTTCTCAAATTTGCCCAAGTAGCAGCCACTAGCAATCAACCCGGCACTACGGGTATGGTAGAAAATCTTAAAAGCAAACTCAGCAAACCTTATAAAGCCCGAACACCCAAAGTTTCTCCTACAACAGAGAATACCGAGGAACAATAAATATCACAGTTTCGACTAAAAGTATAGCGCATAAAAAAGCCCCTCCGAAGAGGGGCCGACGCCATAAATATGCCTATAAATGAAACACGCCAATAAAACAAAGTTCAAAGAATTAAGGAGTTGGTGGTGTAGGCGTAACCACTGGAGTTGCTTTTTCGTAAAATGTACCAAGGTCTTGCGCTATGGCAGTCATGCCAGGTGTGTTGGTCATAGCCATTACTTTTACAATGTTGTAAAAGTTGTCAGCAAAGTCTTTGGCTTCTACACCTGCTGCCATCATGGTATCGTCTACTGATTCTACCAATGAAGTAAGCTGTTGCAAAATAGGACGCAAAGCATTGGCAAGGTCTAAATCCTTTTTACCTTCTGCTACTGATATAGCAGGTGGTATAACGCTTGCATTGTTGGTAGCATGTTCTACAGCTTTAGTAACATAAACAAAACCATCGTCGCCCATCTTGCTGAAGGTTTGGCGCTCATCAGGAGTGAGGTTGATGAGGAAAGGTAAATTGGTTTTGATTGTAGCTATGGCAGTGGCGATAGCTGTGACTTGTGTCGGCGTTATTGCAGCCGATAAATTTGAGTATGGCATCTATATAAATTTTTAAATGAGCTTCGAAAATATTAAATCCCTTAATTCAGATACAATTCAACCCTGTTAAAAAAAATCTAAAAAAAGTGAGCATTAGCAAGTGTTTGCGCTAATTAATTGAAATACAAATGGTTAGGAAAATGAGGATACTTTCAGCTACTTCTCTCAATGTACAAAACAACCAAGCCGTAAACCTTGAATGTACAATTGAAATTTATGACATGGGGTAATGGAAGTATTCTATAAACATTAAAAGCCACCTCGAAAGGGTGGCTTTTTTTATTTTGATATTTTTATGAGTTGTAAGAAATGGGTTATATATTTGGTAATGCAATTAACAAACTATTGTAGCTATTTAGACAAGTCTATGGTATTTTTAAATGGTATCAAAAATCTTCAATAACAAATTATAGGCAATATTAAAAGACGCAACAACAATGATATTTCTAAGTCACAATTTTAAAGACAAACCAATTGTTGAACCAATAGCGGTTAAATTATCAACGGTTTACGGAATGAATAATGTGTTTTATGACAGTTGGTCAATGCAACCTGGTGAAGGAATAATAGACAAAATGAATCAAGGTTTAGAACAATGCAAATACTTCTTTTTCTTCGTTTCTAAAAAAGAGTTTGGCAAGCAATATGGTCAAACTTGAATGGCAAAATGCGTTGTTTAAAGCAACTCAAAATAAAGTGAAATTGATTCCTGTCAAACTTGACGATTGCTTAATGCCTGCTATACTGTTACAGACTTTATATATAGATGTCTTTGGCAAAGGGTTGGAATTTGGCCTTAGACAGATAATAGATGTAATCAACAATAAAAATACACATACTGCTGGTGAGCAGACCTACGAAAATGTGCGAGGCTATATTTTAAAAACACCTCAAGAGAAAGAAATCAATATTGAGATAAGAGCTGAGACATATGTTGAGCCGATGTCTAAATATTTGCTATTAGTTGAGAATTTAGAGAATGAAGTTGAAGGTAAATGTACTAACCAAGTTCTAATCCAGCAGAGGTTTTTAAAAGATGTCAATGTTGCGGACAACTATAAATGTAATGGAATATATTTTGAAGTAGTAAGACCTACGACACCCGGTTTCCCAATTAGATTTACACTAAAATCAATGACAGAAGAACCATTAAAATTTAAGGGAATTATGAGAGGCATTAGTGAACATATCATTCGACCAGTACCAATTATCGTTGAATAATAATGCCTTTAACAAACAGTTTGGCGCAAGTGCGGTTTGTAGCTTTTCAATCTTTTATTTCTTCCACTTTTCGTTTTGTTCGGCTTTGTGGCGTCTCTTACTACAGATAAAATGAGTTCACTGAACTCATAGCGCACTATATACAACAAAAGTCATATTAAAATGATGGCTTTTTTTATATGTAATTTTTATGAGTTGTAGGAAATGGATTATATATTTGATATGCAGTTAACAAAATATTGTAGCCATTTAGACGAGCATATGGTAGTTTGTATATGGCATAAACATTCCACAATAATAAGTTGGCGGTAACCGTTGCAGACCAAAAAAATAGATTAACAAAATAAATTATAAAACTCATTTTTTATACTCAAGATTAATTAACATATTTGCTTAATAAATGGATTGGTCAAAATTAACAGAACAAGTAAACAAAATCAAAGTCAAGAATGTTGTTGACATGCCGTTATTCTATGGTTTATGGATACTTGTGCTTTCTTTAGTTTCGGGCATATTCTGTCAACTTATTTGGGTTACGATCCTTCTCTTTTGTTTTGCCGGACTGCTTTTTTTGTTAGCAGGATTTGGTTATTTCTATTTTACATTTAAGAACCCAGATTATTTACGTTCTGAGGAATATCATATTAGAAAGCAATCACTTGAGATACTTGGAGATAAAGATAATTTATTACCAGTAGATGCTCAAAATATTGTTGATATTAGCAATCCTTATCTACTGCAAAATGACGAACAAAATAATAACAGCGAGCAATAATGTATAGAAGAGCATTCATATTAACTTTTGATCGAGATGATAACTTGAACTACAAAGATATTCATGATAATATTATAACTTCTCCGAGTGTAATAACATGGTGGCATTATATTAAATCTTCGTATATATTAATAGTAGATACAAATGATGTTTCTAAGTTGAATAAAGAAATAGTAAATGCTATGCCAGACAAAAGATTCTTGTTAATTGAAGTTAATTTAAAAAGCAGGAACGGTTGGTTACCACCAAAAGCGTGGGAATGGATAAAAGCACAATCAGTTAAATTAAAATAAAGGAAATTATTTACGACAACCGCCAACAGCACCTACCCAAAAGGCAGGCTTTCGTCATCGCATGAATATTGAAAAGTAAAAGAATCATCGATTTTTTAAAGTAATTTCTTTTTCAAACTTCCGCCCTTCGGGTAGCTGCAAACCATAGGTACCAACAAATCATTAAAGCAAATTACTTTCAAATCAAAAAATTATCATAATATCTTAAAAAAAGATAAAACTATTTTTGCTGAAATGAATCAAATTTATACATTTGAGCAGTAGGTTATTTTTGTGACTTTTTCAATCACAGGGCTTCACCGCAAGGTGTAGCCTTTTTTATTGGCTTTCAATGTGTTATGCCATTTGTTATCAAACTGCTTGTTTTCTTAGCCTGCATTGACGCAGCTCAATAAAGTTCATTCCCCTGATGGATAGCCTAGACTGACGTGGAAATACTTTGCCTTGCTCTGAAGGCAAAGATTGGAACAAAGGCTAGAATTAGTTGAAAAATGTATATCTGAATAGCTCCAACAAAAAGAATTAATTCATTTGTTTAGTCCGTTAGTTTTCGGGCTTTGGCAAATACTTCCCATCGCTCTATGACTTGTTGCATATCTTGAGGCAGTTCGCTTTCGAAGAACATGTCTTTGCCAGAGGTAGGATGTACAAATCCGAGGGTTTTGGCATGTAGTGCTTGGCGAGGGAGTATATCGAAGCAGTTTTCGACAAATTGTTTGTACTTTGAATACACGGTTCCTTTGAGTATGCGATCGCCACCATAGGTTTTGTCGTTGAAAAGGGTATGGCCAATATGTTTCATGTGTACACGTATTTGATGGGTACGACCCGTTTCGAGCTTGCACTCCACAAGGGTTACATAATTGAGCCGTTCGATGACTTTATAGTGTGTAATGGCGTGTTTGCCTATTTCGCCTTCTTCGTATACATCAAATATTTTGCGTAAGCGCAGATGCCTGCCGATATAGGTATCGATAGTGCCTTCTTCGTCGGCTACATCGCCCCATACGAGTGCATAGTATTTGCGATTGACGGTATGTGCTTTGAATTGGTCGGCGAGGAACTTGACAGCATGTTCGTTTTTGCCTATGACGAGCAAACCTGTCGTATCCTTGTCTATACGATGTACCAAGCCTATACGCGGAAGTTGTGGATCGTCGCCTTCGGTCTGAAGGTAGTAGGAAAGTGCATTGACTACAGTACCGCTATAGTTGCCATGGCCTGGATGCACGACCATATTGTATGGTTTGTTGATGACCATGAGATCGTCGTCTTCGTATACGATATCTAAAGGTATGTTTTCGGGTATGATTTCGGTACTTTCGGGTTGGCGAAAGGTATAGGCTATGATATGATCTTCGGGCTTGGCCTTGTAGTTTTGTTTGACGAGTTTGTCGTTGACAAAAACCAATTCGTCGTCGATGGCTTGTTGCAATTTGTTGCGGGTAAGTCCTGCTATTTTGGTCAATAAAAACTTGTCGATGCGCAAAGGTTCTTGGCCTTTGTCTACGATGATATCTAAAAAGATTTGTTTTTCGGATTCTTCTTCGGCGTTTATTTCCTCATCTTCGATGTCTTGATTGAGTATGGTTGGTTTTAATTTCATGCAATGCAAAGGTAACTGATATGTGATGTAAATTAGTATCCAAATTTTAAGTTGCAGATGCGCAAATAGTAAAATGATTCAATTTGAATAAGTATTTAAACATAAAGGAGAACCTCATCCCAAGCCTTTCTCCAATTTGGAGAATGGAGACTGAACCATAAATTAGTGATTTGGTGCTATTTAGCTTTTAATATGTTTGTTTGGATTTAAAGAAGTTTTGATTTAATTCAAATGATTCTTACAATTGTTAGATCTTTTCTATATTGATTTGTGGTTTCACAAAAAAAAGAAAACCACTTGCTATGGATTACCTTCTACCATATTGCTTACCTTTGGCCCATGGAAAAACTAGGCGTAAGCTATCGGCACTTAGGAAAAATAGAGTATAAGGAAGCATGGGATTTGCAAGAGGGTTTGTTACAGCAAAACCTTGATATCAAAAAACGAAACCGCGACCGCGAGCTTGCACTTAGCGAGGAAACACAGGAAAGTACACACAATCATTTTTTGCTTTGCGAACATCATCCTGTGTTTACACTAGGCAAAAGTGGGCATATGGAAAACCTATTGGTCAATAATGAATACCTGCTATCCAAAGGAATAACTTTTTTTAAAACTAATCGTGGCGGCGATATTACCTTTCATGGTCCTGAACAAATCGTAGGTTATCCTATCCTCGATTTGGAACGTATTAAACCCGATATAGTGCTGTATATGCGCAATCTGGAGGAAGTAATTATACGCACCATAGCCGAATATGGGCTAGTAGGTGAGCGCACCGAAGGTGAAACGGGCGTATGGCTCGACCCAAGTATACCACACAAAGCACGTAAAATATGTGCAATGGGTGTACGCACAAGCCGTTGGATTACGATGCATGGTTTTGCGCTGAATGTCAATACCGATTTGAGTTTTTTCGAACTCATTATACCATGTGGTATTCAAAACAAACAAGTAACGAGTATGGAGCGTGAACTAGGACGCAAAGTCCCACTAGCAGAGGTAGAAGCCAAAATCAAAACACATTTTGAAGCCGTATTTGATGTTAAAATAGTGGAATAAATCGTTCTATTCAAATTGCTTTGAATCGTGTCAACTACCTAATAATACCTTTTAATAAAAAATAACTCATGAATTTGAGGCATTTTTTTTAAATCTATCCATGACAAATATCCTTTTTTTCTATGATTGTACGATTTTGATGATTAAATTTGCCATGTTTTTAGACGAATTTTACACAAATTCACTAAAAATTATTAACAATGAGCACAATTTCAGCACAACGACAAAAAATACACCCACACAAACTCTTGTTGTGGATCGCAATAGCTAGCATCTGTATGATGTTTGGAGGGTGGACGAGTGCCTTTTTGGTTCGCAAAGCACAAGGCAATTGGTTACTGTTCACGATGCCTTTATCCTTCTGGATTTCTACGTTTGTCGTGTTGGCGAGCAGTATTACGATGCATTTTTCTGTCAAAGAATTCAAAAACAGAAATATGGCTAAGTACAAAACGCTGATTTCTATCACCGCTATTCTAGGCGTGTTGTTTATGGTTTTGCAATTTGCAGGTTTTTACGAAATGCATCGAGCAGGTATCAACCTTTCCAGCACTGCCGAAGGTGTATCGGGTAGCTTCATCTATGTTATTTCTGGCGTGCATTTATTGCACATGCTTGGTGGTGTCATAGCCCTTATCATTGTATTCATTACTGTTAATTTCAGACGACGTACCAAAATATACAGCAGTACAGGATTAGAAATTTTAAGCACATATTGGCATTTTGTTGATGTGCTTTGGATATATTTGTTTCTCTTTTTCTTTATAAACCAACAATAATTTTAAATTCAATATGAGTTCAGTAGCGATTGACAGCAAAAAGAAAGCTTGGGGAGGTGGACAAAGTCCCTTCAACTTGAGTTATGGTAAAGTCATGATGTGGTATTTCCTCATGAGTGATGCTTTTACATTTGGAGCATTTTTGATCTCTTACGGTACTACCCGTTTCTTTAGTGCATTGTGGCCCGATTCGAATGAAGTTTTTGCTTCCTTTCCTTGGTTTGCACCCAATGGTGGCGCACCTATGGCCTTCGTATCGTTAATGACATTTATATTGATTGTAAGTTCGGTAACCATGGTATTGGCTGTACATGCTGGGCATTGCAACGATAAAAAAGGAGTTATCAAATGGATGGTTTGGACCATAATTGGAGGTATTGCATTTTTAAGCTGTCAGGCTTGGGAGTGGACACACTTACACCATCATGGTGCTTGGTGGGGCGCATTCAGAACTCAACCAGATGGTACTATTGCTGATGCTGAAAGTTTAAAACATTTCTTCTCTCACACAGTACCTGTATCGGAAGCTATGGGTATTCCTGGTGCAGATGCAGCTCACAAATTCTTTAATTTCTTTTTTACCATTACAGGTTTCCATGGTGCACACGTTGCATCGGGTGTGGTGTTGAACATTATTATATTATTGAATACCATCAATGGTACCTACGAAAAACGTGGACATTACGAAATGGTCGAAAAAGTAGGTCTTTATTGGCACTTTGTGGATTTAGTTTGGGTATTTGTATTCACTTGCTTCTATCTTCTATAAGGTTCAATTTATCATTCTTCTTTAAAACATTCTTCAAACAAAAATTAAATCAAACGATATGTCTCATTTTAGCGATTACGAATCAGATCAATCCAGATTATACAACGCCCATCATCACGATAAAAACTCTCCAGAGAGCAAAGCCAAAGTCAAAAACATTTGGAAAATTACGTTATGGTTAACCATCATTACCATCGTAGAGGTAGCCATAGGGTTATATTGCTTTTACAAAGGTGTACCGAAAACATTGCCAAATGTTGGGTTCATCATTATGACTTTATTAAAAGCAGGATTAATCGTATCTGTATTTATGCACTTAGGCGATGAGTTCAAAAATATGATATTGACAATCTTAATTCCTTTAACTTTATTTATATGGTTTATCCTTGCATTTTTAATGGATGGAGCATTTTGGTTAAGCATAAACGCTCGATTCTTTAATCATATGTAATTTTTTACAATACATAATTTGTTGCCACTGACTAAAATCAGTGGCATTTTTTTATATAAAAAATAAAAAAATAAAAAATTGGCACTATTTTTTCATTAATTCAATTTTAAATCAATATCTTGTTAAACTAAAATGAAGAAGAAATGAAAAAAGTACTACTTAACCTATTAGCATGCTTTGCTATTGTACCTCTTAGCTTAGAGGCCCAACAACGTTCATGTGCATCGCACGAACATCAACAACACATTTTACAAACCGATCCCAATTATGCGGCTAGTCGTGATTTGATTGAAATGCAGACAACACAATATGTCAACTCTCCTAACAAAAAAAGAGTAGTCAAAACCATTCCAGTGGTTTTTCATATAGTATATAATACCGCAACACAAAATGTGAGTGATGCACAAATCCAATCTCAATTGGCTGTATTAAATGCCGATTTTAGAAAACTAAATGCCGACTGGTCATTGACACCAGTTTCGTTTCAACCCTTAGCTGCCGACTGTGAAATTCAATTTTGCTTGGCTCAACAGGATCCTGCAGGAAACCCAACAACAGGTATCAATCGTGTAAGCACTGCAGTAGCTTCTTTCTCTACCAACGATGCAGTAAAATATACCGCTCAAGGTGGTGCAAACATTTGGGATAGATCAAAATATTTAAATGTTTGGGTATGCCAATTAAGTGGTGGTGTATTGGGCTACGCTCAATTTCCTGGCGGTCCTGCGGCTACAGATGGTGTAGTTATTACGCATACAGGATTTGGAACTATGGGTACAGCAGCAGCTCCATTTAACAAAGGACGTACTGGAACACACGAAGTAGGGCACTGGCTAAACTTATACCATATTTGGGGCGATGATGGAACAAGTTGTAATGGTAGCGATTTAGTTGGAGACACACCTAATCAAGGTGGCGAAAACTATGGCTGCCCTACATACCCTAAAGTTTCTTGTGCCAATGGACCATATGGTGATTTGTTTATGAACTACATGGATTACACGAATGATGCTTGTATGTATATGTTTACTGCTGGCCAAAAAGCGCGCATGGAAGCATTATTTGCAGTTGGCGGCGCACGATACTCTTTGTTATCTTCACCAGGATGTACAGCTCCAAACCCTATAGCTTGCGGTGTTCCATCAGGTTTTAGTGTATCGGGTATTTCTACATCTGGTGCAACTATCAATTGGGGTGCTGTAACAGGCGCAAGCAGTTACAACGTACAATATCGTTTAGTTGGTGCAGCTACATGGACTACAACTACATCTAGTACAACTTCTAAAGCTCTAACTGGCTTAATCGCTGGTTCGGCTTATCAATATCAAGTACAAGCTGTGTGTGCTTCTGGCGCAGGAGCATATTCAAGCATCGGCACATTCAATACAACAGCTGTTGGTGTAACATGTGGTGTCCCAGCAAGCTTAAGTGCAAGTTCTATTACATCTACAACTGTAACATTAAATTGGGGTAGTGTAGCAGGAGCAATAAGTTATAATGTACAGTATAAATTAGCTGCAGCAGCTACTTGGACTACAACAACTTCAGCTACAACATCAAAAGCATTGACTGGTTTAACTGCAGGATCTGCATATCAATTTAGAATTCAAGCAGTTTGCACAGGTGTTTCAGGTACATACTCAAGCACGGCTAGCTTTACAACAACTGCTGTAGTGGCAACTTGTACAAATACCTATGAATCAAACAATACAATGAATACCGCGTCTACTATTTCTATAAACACAACAATATCATCAATGATAGGATCTAGCACTGATAAGGATTATTATAGAATAACAACTACAAATGCAGCTCCAAAATTGAAAGTAACATTAAGCAATTTACCACTGGATTATGATGTGAAGCTTTACAGATCAAATGGCAGTTTATTGGCTACTTCAGAATTAGGTGGAACGGCTACTGAAACCATCAAATACAACGCTTCTAATGTAGGTGCAACGTATTATATTTATGTATACGGATATAATGGCGCATTCTCTACAGCAAATTGTTATAGCTTAAATACGAGCACAAGTGCTTCAAACTGGAAAATAAGTGAAGAATGGAATCAAGAAAATAAAGCAGCAATCAATCTTTATCCTAATCCAGCAGGAACAAAATTAAGTGTTCAATATTTTGCCGAAATGAATCAAGCTATTTTATTTAATGTGTACAATACACTGGGTCAAAAAGTAATTTCAAAAGTAGAATCAACAATCAATGATGGTGAAAACAACGCAAGCTTTGATTTGAGTCAACTTTCAAACGGTATTTATATCATGGAAATGATTGAAAACGATGAGCGTAAAATTCAAAAGTTTACCATTCAAAAATAATTTAATCATTCTAGTAAAAAAAGTCATCTCAATTGGGATGACTTTTTTTTATTCTTTTATTTGCAAGTTTACATTTAAATTAAAGTTCTATTTTAAATCATGTTTCAACTGACCAAAAGCAAGTATTTTTTAATAGGTGGTATCATAGTCAGTATGATGATTTGGGGTATTAGTTGGCCCAGTGCTAAGGTACTTTCTACCTACGGAAAACCTATTGAAATCGCATTTATACGTTTTATATTTACATTCCTAGGAGTATTCATTTTACTCAAAAGTATTCGCACTAAACTGTTTATTTCCAAAAAGGGTATCCTTTCTTTATTAGCAGCATCGGTATTAATGGCTTTATACAGTTTGCTTTTTTTTACAGGTATATTGAAAGGTATGCCTGGTGCAGGCGGCGTTCTTGTAACAACAACAACACCATTGGTCACTTTTTTATTGGCTGTTTTATTTTCAAAGCGTAAACTGAATCCTACAGAAATCATCGGATTATGCATTGGTCTAATTGCAGGCTGTTTTCTATTGAATATATGGACTAAGTATGATACAATTTTTGATTCAGGAAATATCTTTTTTCTAGGATCAACGGTTGTTTGGGCTTTCTTAAGTCGATTTACATCCAACTCAAGCAAGTATGGTTCGCCCTTGTCTTTTAGTTTATGGATTTACTTCTTTTGTATTTTCTTGTTATTTTTTCTCGTTGATATCAATTCAATTTATAATGTGCTTCTTCGTGCAGACCTTAAATTTTGGTTGAACATGATATTCAATGCTATTATCAATACTGGACTTGCTACTACTTTTTACTTTTATGGCACGTCCAAATTAGGTTCTGAAAAAACAAGTAGTTTTATTTACATCGTTCCGTTTGCGGCTGCATTATCTTCATTTTTGGTTTTGCAAGAAACAATTTTGTGGAATACCATAGTAGGCGGTATCCTTGGTATAATCGCCGTATGGGTCATTAATTCCAATAAGAAAAAAACAAGTACTTAATCATTATCGTGCATCAAAATCGATAACCACTCGTTCGCTTGTTGGATGAGCCTGACACGACAGTACAAATCCGTTTGCTACCTCCTCTTTTTCAAGGGCGTAGTTAACCTCCATTTCTACTGTTCCTTCAGTCACCTTAGCTCGGCAAGTGCAACATACACCACCCTTGCAAGCAAAAGGCAAATCAGCTCCATGTTTCAACGCCGCATCTAAAATCGTTTCACCACCATAAGCCAATGGTATTTCAAAACTACGGTCATCTACTTTTATAGTAACTATACTTACCTTTCCTAAATCTTCTTTGTGAGCTTCTTGAAATGCCTCTTTGGCTTTAGCCGATGAATCGGATGTAAATAACTCAAAATGAATTTTATCCGTATTTACATGATTGCTTTCTAGATAGGATTTTACACTCATAATCATGTCTTCTGGACCACATAAGAAAAACTGATCAATTGTATTGACATCAATCATTTTGGCAAATAATTGTTGACATTTATCGGCATTGATACGACCATAGTTTAAGTCAGTTTCCATACGTTCGCGACTTAGCAAATGTATGATTTGAAAACGTCCTAAATACATATTTTTTAGCGCTTCCAATTCTTCTCTAAAAATAATAGAATAAAAATTTTGGTTGCCATAGACCAATGTAAATGAACTATTAGATTCGGAAGCCAAAACAGTTTTGATTAAACTCATCATAGGTGTAATACCGCTACCTGCGGCAAAAGCCATATATTGTTTTGAATGCGTTGCATCAAGCTGTGTCGTAAAATTACCCATAGGTGTCATCACATCGAGTGTATCTCCTACTTTCAAATCATGGTTGGCATAGGTAGAAAATTTTCCACCTCGTATCAATTTAATAGCGACTCTAAAATCAGATTCCAAGGGACTACTGCACAATGAATACGATCGACGTATTTCTTCTCCATTGATGTCTGTTTTTAAAGTAATGTACTGTCCCGCTTCGTAAGTAAATTCATTTTGCAACGCTGTTGGAATAGCAAATGCTACTGAAACACAACTCTTAGTTTCTTGTTTGATATCTTTTACGGTCAATGTATGAAAAGAAGGATTCGCCATGATGTTCATTTAATGTGCGCAAAGATAATCGAAAATTACTTAGTTAGGTTCTTCAGCAGGAAACTTAAACTTCTATTTAAGACGACTTAAGCGCACTTTGTTTCATTGCATGTGCTTTGTCGTGTCCAAGGTATTTTTCGATCCAATTGTGCACCAAATAAATAACAGGAGTAATCAATACGGCAATAATAAATTTGTAACAATAGCCAACCAATGCTATAGCTATAACCTTAGGCCAGGACCAATCCTGACCGAGCTTAAACGCAATAGTAATAACGATAAAACTATCAATCAACTGCGAAATCAATGTCGACCCAGTGGCTCTCAACCATATCATTCGTTCGCCTGTTTTTTCTTTTATGGAATGAAAAATATAAACATCCAATAATTGACCGACTAAAAAGGCAACAATAGATGCCACAATAATCCACATACCTTGTCCAAAGATTTGCGCATAGGCTTTCTGCGTATCAGGAATTCCTTTCTCAGCATTTACACCAACCCACCAATCTGCAGGTACTAAATGTATGGCACCATAAGCCGCAAAAAAAGATAGACTTATCAGTGCTACAGTGAGATAAGATAAAAATTTCACTCCTTTCATGCCATAATATTCGTTGATAATATCCGTCATGATAAAAACAATAGGCCACAACAAAACACCAGCTGTTAAATTAAATGATAGATTGTGTTCTCCAAACAATGAAAATGTAAATGGATTCAGTCCAAGGGTTTTCTCTAGCGAAAAAATTTTACCGCCTATAAATTCTGCCACAATAGCATTGGTACTAAAAAGACCTGCGAGAATGATATATAGTTTAACAGCCCTATCTTGTAAAATTTGTTGTATCATTTGTAAGCATAAAAGTAATTAAAAAATAAAAATAGCGAACAGTCTAATTTTCTATTCGCTATTTCTATAACTTAAACCTAATATATATATCAAGAAGAAAATATTATTTTTTAAGTGTTCGATTGTAAAAATAAAATTCTATTTTGCAATAAAATAAAAACACATGAAATACATTTTATCCTTTGTTTTATTCATTAGCTTTTCATTCTCTATCAAAGCCCAACAAGCAGATGCTTTAATAGGTAAATGGAAAAATGGAGAAGGAACTGGTATTATCGAATTGTATAAAACTACATCAGGGCATTATGCTGGTAAAATTATTTGGCTCAAAGAACCTATAGATCCAGAAACTGGCAAACCTAAATTGGACAAACGAAATCCCGATAAATCAAAACGAAATGAACCTACTTTAGGATTAATCAATATTCACGGATTTGTATTTGATGTTGAAGAAAAAATTTGGAAGGATGGCACTATTTATGACCCCAAAACAGGTAAAGAATATTCTTGTAAAGCTGAACTCAAAGAAGAAAATAAATTGGAAGTGAGAGGCTATATTGGGGTATCTGTTTTTGGACGAACAGATACTTGGACTCGTTTAGTTAAAAAATAATCGATCTTAAATTCTATGGACTTACAAAGTTAATTCCAATGTTGAAATATGGCGCATTACCCCATGAATTGATAAACACTTCGTTTTTCTCTTGCCCGTCATATTTATTAACTAAATTAAATCGACCATTGATACGATAACCAACTTGTGCACTTAACCAAAAAAAACCTTTTAGTTTTTGTTCTAACATTATTCTTGGTTTGATTTCTCCACGTTGTAAAAAATTTGAATTGTTGATTAAATCAAATTGTTGTCCTTCCAGTTCATAACCGGCCAACAACATAGAATTGGTTGAAAAATTATATCGAACATGCGCCCTTGCTGGGAATAAACATTCGACACCCCATTGTTCATTAAATGTTCTATTGTACAAAACAATTGGCACAATCAATGGTCTACCTAGACGATATGTTCGTGATGCTCCAATAGCCCACATTCTATAATCGCCTTTTTTCCAACCATACAACACACTGCCATAAAATGTCATTCCGGATTTAGAGAAAGCCCAATCCCCCTGATTATCTATTGTTGCTACATCTACATTTCCTTGTACAATGACAAAACGTTTTTCATCAAGTGGTTTAAAAACCAACGCATTAAACGACTCCACATCCATACTATTGGCATAAATTTGTTGCATAGAGGATGAAGTTGGTGTATAGCTTGAGCGAATTTTAGAAAACCAAGAAGATAATCCAAGGCTAACGATAAGATTGTTTTTACTGATAGCCAACAAACTTGTATTTATGCGAAGTCCGCCCATTGATTTAATTTGATGCGGTGCATCAAGAATACTATTTGAAGTAAACCCAAGATTATGTTCATATCCTATACCAAATAATTTAGTAGGCGTTTGGTTCAATACTTTCTGGGTACAAAATTTTTTATTGTCTGAACCATCTTCGTATTCATTGGGATCAAACACATCAGTTTGTGCCAAAGTATTGAGACTGCAAAAAGTAATTGCAAAAAGTAGGATAATTTTATTCATGTTTGAATTCGTTTAAATACATAATCCACCACATACGCTGATGGTTTGTCCTGTTATGTAATTGCCCATATCAGATGCTAAAAACAATGCTGTATTTGCAATATCTTCTGCACTAGCAAATCGTTGTAACGGAATACCAGCTTTATATTTTTCAGCTCCTTCGCCATCTTGTAAGTAAGAAGTCATATCTGTTTCTACAAAACCTGGTGCTATAGCATTGCATCGAATATTACGACTTCCAATTTCTTTGGCGATAGATTTTGTAAATCCTATCACTCCTGCTTTACTTGCTGCATAACTACTTTGTCCTGCATTACCCATTTCACCTATCACTGAGCTCATATTAATAATGCTGCCTGATTTTGCTTTCATCATTGGACGCATCACTTGTTTGGTCATGTTAAACACTGATTTCAAGTTAATGGCCATCACATCATCCCATTGCTCTTCAGTCATTCGAAGCAATAAATTGTCTTTCGAAATTCCAGCATTATTAACACAGATATCCACTGTTCCAAAATCCTTTACTACTTCAACTACAAAAGCTTCACAATCCGCAAAGTTACCTGCATTGCTTTTATAAGCTTTCCCTTTCACACCCATTGCAACGCATTTTTCTTCCAATGCTTTGCTTCGTTCGGCACTGCTATCGCTGATATAGGTAAATGCAACATGGCATCCTTGTTCAGCAAATTTCAAGACGATAGCTTCTCCGATTCCACGGCTTCCACCAGTGATGATGGCAACTTTATTTTCGAGTAATTTCATTTTAAAATTAGATTTTAGATATGATATGAGAGATATGAGATTAAAAATTACAATGCGCAAAATAGGTATGAATTTTCAAACTTTCAAACTTCGACTATACTCAGTTTGACAAAGGTTAAACCATGATTATTTCAATGAATACTTTTTTAATTGCTCAGCTATGTAATGAGAACGAATTATATTGCTATTACAATAAAATTATCTAACCGAATGTAACGCAATTCGATTTCCTTCTGTGTCAACTATAAATGCATAGTAACCTGTATCTTCGCCTATTAAAGTTTTTGGTACAATAATTTTCCCTCCAGCTTGTACCGTTTTATCCAACATTAAATTGACATCTGGATTGGCGTTTAAATACATCAACGAACCTGCACCGCTAGGTATATATCCTTCGCCATAACAAATTGCACCACTGACTGAATCTTCATATGCAGGAAAAAATGCCATTTTGTAACCTTGTATTTCGGTTACTGTCATCGTGATATTAAAGATAGTTTCATAAAAAAGTTTGGCTCTTTCAAAATCTGAAACAGGAATTTCAAACCAGTTAATCATGTTCTGCCCTTCCATAGCTGGATAAATTTTAGGAAATATACAACCTTGTTTTAAAATATTCAATTTTATGGACATGATTTATTTTATCGCCACTTTTAAAACGTACTTTGTATCAGTCAATCTAAATTGAACTTAACGTTTTAAAGGCGAATCAGGCTCATTGGCAAAATGTTTAAAGACTTGTCGATCGACAAAACCTGGAAAAAATTTATTCATCCATACAGTCATTTTTCCTTGTAAAGACATGATTAAAGTACGTTTTCTTTTAGCTATAGCTTGCAATATCCTAGCGGCACATTCTTCTGCACTCATCAATTTACTTTCGTCCAATGGTGTTTCTGTTTGTGCCATTCCAGCAGCATTCAAGGCTGTATTTCGAATATTAGAAGCAACAAAACCAGGCGAAATCCATAATACATTAACCCCTCGTTCAATCATTTCGATTCGTAAGGATTCTAAAAATCCTTGCATTGCAAATTTGGAAGACGAGTATCCGGTTCGACAAGGCAATCCTTTATAACCAGCTATAGACGAAATACCAGCTATACTCCCTTTTGAAGCTAAAATATGTGGCAATGCATGTTTGCAACAGTAGACAGTACCCCAAAAATTAATATCCATTGATTGTTTTAGAACTGATAAATCTACCTCTTCAAACAAAGCGCGCATACTTATACCAGCATTGTTGATAAGAACATCAAGTTTACCAAATCGGGCAATCGTTTTTTCGACCAACAATTTACAATCCTCTTCTACACTCACATCGGCTCTGACCGTAAATAAATTGTCATGTTGAACCAATTGCTCAAATTCGCTTAACTTATTCTCATCTCTTCCACAAATGGCTACCTGTGCTCCCCGATTAAGCAAATCTAGGGCCAATGCCTTCCCAATTCCAGAACTTGCACCAGTAATTAATACCGTTTTTTGAGTAAAATAATTGTTCATTCCTGCAAAAATAGTTTAAGCTTTTGGTTTGTTTGTTAATTATATTTACTTACCTTTGCACTCCATTACAACAATTTGAGTTGTTTTAATGCTGATTTCGTAGCTCAGCTGGTAGAGCACATCACTTTTAATGATGGGGTCTTGGGTTCGAATCCCAACGGAATCACTGGGGATTACTTCAAAGTAGTCCCCTTTTTTTATGCCTTTTTTAAAAAAAAAATTAGCTGATTTTGCCTCTCATTTTATGACAAAAGGGCTTGGGTTCCCTGTCTGCCTTTGGCATTCAGGCAGGGAATTCCAACGGAATCACTGGGGATTACTTCAATGTAATCCCCTTTTTTTATGTCATTTTGAAAAAAATTATTGATTTAAGACAGGTAACAAATTGTATTTTTAAGTTTTTGAAGCATTTTACATCGAATTCACTTTTACCAACTCGCTTTCAATTTTTTATGCTGAATCATGACATTTCTAAGTCCTACTTTACCCTTTTTTGAAGAAAAAAAAAGTACCTTACACTCCTTTTAATATCCCATTTATGTTACAACGTACGCAAGCGCCTCATATTTTTTCGCCTATTGAATTCGAATTCAAATTGCAACCCCTACTAACACGACAACTCGACAATGGTATTCCTTTACATTATATCAGCGACAATATCGAGCCTGTGCTTCAGCTTGAACTTGTTTTTCCAGCAGGGCAATGGTTTGAATCTCAAAATGGTATAGCTCAAGCGACAGCAGCCTTATTGAAAAGTGGAACATCAACGATGACCTCTTTTGAAATCAATGCTGCATTTGAACAATACGGTGCTTCCATTAAAGCGGGTGCTGGATCCGACTGGACTTCGATAACAGTAAGTTGTCTGACCAAACATTTGTCAAAAGTTCTCCCTCTAGTTGCAGATTTACTTACAGATACGCAATTTCCTCAATCAGAAATTGACCTATATATCCAAAATGCGAAACAACGTTTAAGCGTTCAATTGAAAAAAGGCGATTTTATTGCAAACCGTAAAATAGATGAATTTTTATTTGGCATCAAACATCCTTATGGCAAATACATGCAATACCATGATTATGATGCAATTACACAACAAGCTTTATTGCTTCACTTAAAAACATACTATACCGCTTCCAATTGCAACCTTTTTTTAGCAGGTACATTTGCCGAAAGTGATATTCTATGTATCAACACCTACCTAGGTTCTACCGTTTGGAACCAGACCAACATTCTTCCCTCACCTACTTACTCTTTGAATCCAGAATCTGTCAAAAAACATCGCATTGTCAATGATGCAGAAAGTGTACAAGGTGCTATTCGTATAGCAAGTGATTTTCCAGAAAAAACACACCCTGACTTTACGCCAATGATCGTACTCAATACTTTATTTGGAGGCTACTTTGGCTCACGACTGATGAGTAATATTCGCGAGGAAAAAGGCTATACCTATGGCATACATAGTTATATGTATAACAACAAACACAATGGTGTATATATGATATCTACAGAAGCTGGAAAAGAAGTTTGTGAAGCTACCATTCAAGAAATATATTCCGAAATGGAATTGCTCAAAACAGAACTCGTCAGCGACGAGGAATTAACATTAGTTAAAAATTATCTTCTAGGCAATATCTTAGGCGACCTGGATGGATCATTTCAAAATATTCAACGTTGGAAAAATTTAATTCTGAATGGATTTACTGAAGATCGTTTCAAGAATAATATCCAAACCTATAAAACTATAACTGCTGAAAAATTGATGGAACTCGCACAGAAATATTATAATCCTGAATTGTTTTATGAATTAGTGGTGTATTAGGGTTTTTCTTTTTTACCACAGAGGAATTGGAGAATTTTTACCACAGAGTTAGCGGAGTTTTTAGCACGGAGAAAACGGAGGGTTTGTCATAGAGTTAACAGAGGGTTTTAGCCCAGAGGGAAATTAGTGTTTAAAAAATAATTTTAGCATTATTTTTTAGTATTTCATCTGTGTTATCTGCAAAATCTGTAGCTGTAAACCTAATTTCTAAAACTGCAATTTACTTCCAAAGGATAAATCGCCTGCATCTCCCAAACCAGGAACAATATAACCTTTTGCCGTCAATTCATCATCAATATCGGCAGCCCATATTTTAAAATCTGGATATTTTTGGCGCAAATTGTCGATTCCTTCGGTACACGCAATAGCCACTACAACATGAACAGCAAGAGGTTTTCCATAGTCAAACAATTCATCCAAAGCCATTATCAAGGATGCGCCTGTAGCCAACATCGGATCGGCAATAATCAATGTACGACCTTCCAAGGATGGACAAGTCACATACTCTTGATTGATATTGAATGTACCATCTGCATGATGTTTTCTGTACGCCGCAATAAATGCACAATCAGCTTGATCAAAATAATTGAGCATACCTTGAAATAAAGGAAAGCCTGCACGGAATATCGTAGCAATAACAGGTTGATGCGATAAGGCTTGGCCATTATAAATGCCCAAAGGTGTATTGATTTCTACTCCTTCATAGGGCATGGTTTTACTAATTTCATATGCCACTATTTCGCCTATTCGTTCCATATTTCGTCTAAAACGCAAGCGATCTGTTTGCACCTCAGTATTGCGCAATTCATTGACCCATGTGTTTATCAGCGAATTCGTTTTTGCCAAATGTTGTACCATGATATAAAGGTAATGCAGAAAAATTATTTTGCGACCCACAAGCATACATTTTTTTTGGTAGTCGAAGTCTGTGCCTTTTTTCATCGGATTTGCGACGCTCCGTTCATCGTTCATCTCTTTTTTTGTCTTTCTTTTTCTATCTTTGCACATGGTTTATCACGTAATAGGAACTATGAGCGGAAGCTCTATGGATGGCTTGGATATCGCATTTTGTACGTTTGAAGAAATAGGGGGAAAATGGTCTTACCAAATTAATGTAGCTGAATGCACACCCTTCGATTCCGAATGGAAACAAACACTACAACAACTTACTTCACTTACAGCAAAAGATTTGATGCTTGCACACACACATTTTGGTCGATGGATGGGTCATGCTATTCTTGATTTTATAACCAAACACGATTTGGAACACAAAGTTCACCTAATTGCTAGCCATGGTCATACTGTTTTTCATGCACCAGACCAACACATGACATTTCAATTGGGCGATGGTGCTTCTATAGCCGCCTTGACCAAACTACCTGTCGTTAGTGATTTACGTAATATGGATATTGCATTGGGCGGGCAAGGTGCACCCATCGTACCTATTGGCGAAAGCTACCTTTGGAAAGCGTATTCATGCTTTTTGAACATAGGTGGTATTTCTAATATTTCGTTACACAATCAAAATGAATCTATCGCATTTGATATTTGTCCGGCCAATAGAGTTTTGAATGTAATAGTCAATGAATTGAATTTGCCATATGATAATCACGGCGAACATGCAGCCAAAGGGACAATACATCAAGATATATTGAACGAATTAAATGCCCTTAGTTATTATCAAAAACCATTTCCAAAATCTTTGGCCAATGAGTTTGGAACTGAAATAGTTTTACCGATTCTTCAAAACTCTAATTGCTCAGTTCAAGACAAACTAGCTACCATGTGTGAACATATAGCCATTCAAATAAAGCGTGTCTTTGAGGAAAATCATATTGAACATGAAAAATTACTAATTACTGGAGGTGGTGCTTTAAATACCTATTTAATTTCACGTTTACAATATTACTTAAACGATTACAACATTGAAGTTGTTTTACCTGACGAAACTACACTTCAATACAAAGAAGCATTGGTGATGGGCCTTATAGGTATACTTCGATGGCGCGAAGAAGTTAATGTTCTATCTTCAGTAACTGGCGCAAGTCGAAGTAGTGTCGGTGGTGCATTGTGGATGGGGCAAGATTAAACCAAATGCATGAAAAATTAATTTTAGATAAAAGTGAAGTTGTACATGCAAAGTGAGAGAATTAGTACTCATACAATGCTTTTAAAAATATCAACCATCTAAAATTTTATTTGTTATTGCAATAGAGCCATTTTTCACGTTTTACCCAAGCAGTGCCTGAAGTAAGATGATGGTTACAAACCACCGAAGTTACATTTGAAGATTTAAGTTTCCATCCCGATTTATTGTCATGGTGTATCATACTAACTAATTGCAAGCTGTCGAACGTAATTAGTTTAAACTTATAAGTAGAAAGAGAATAAAAATCACTTAACATATATCTTACATTTCCATTAAATACTTGAACCACTAGCGTATCATTTGATATTTTAAATAAACCCCAAGCTCCATCATGGTAAAAGTTTTTAAGTTGTTTTTGTGTAATTAAACTAAACGATTCGCATGTACTTTTTGGGTCTCTTAAATGCACAATTTTATTATCAGGTGTAAATGGATTCATCACTACTAAACCATCCTTAAAAAGCATCATTTGATCTATTCCTTTAAATTCTGATTGACCTAATTTTGTTAAATTATGTTGTATTGTATAAATTCTATTTATGTTTAAAGAAGATGAATAATCTGTTAAATTTGAGTAACATAATCTCATGTGAGACCTAGTTTTAAATGGTATTATACAACTCGATAAGAAAAGAGTAAAACTTAAAATAAGTAATATTGCAACTTGCTTCTTTAGATAAATATCCATATTGAGACCCTCCTATTTGTAAAAACTATAATATAATAAACTACACTTAAAATTTGAAGAATAGTTCTAATTTCCTACATTATCATATTTATACTAAACGTACCTGCAATAAATGACTTAATGTTGTTGCACTAATTCGAATTATTTTCTTTCACTAAAAGACCTACACCATTTCCCCAGCTTTCATTTTTTCTGCATTTTCAGCAAACTGCAAAGCATCTATCATTTCTTGAATATCGCCATTGACAAATGAATCCAAGTTGTAAATCGTTTTATTGATACGATGATCAGTGATTCGTCCTTGAGGCCAGTTGTAAGTGCGGATTTTAGCGGAGCGATCGCCCGAACTTACCAATGTCTTTCTACTTTTAGCAATTGCATCTTCATGTTCACGTACTTTGGCTTCATATAATCTTGTACGCATCATTTCGGTTGCACGTATACGGTTGCCCAATTGCGAACGATCGGTTTGACACGTTACAACAGTACCTGTAGGTATATGGGTTAAGATAACTTTTGTTTCTACTTTATTTACATTCTGACCACCTGCACCACCACTTCGAGCAGTTTCCATTTTCAAGTCAGACTCTTTCAGTTCAAAATCGACTTCTTCGGCCTCTGGCATTACTGCCACTGTTGCTGCCGATGTGTGTACTCGACCACTAGCTTCTGTAGCAGGCACACGTTGTACACGATGTACACCACTTTCGTATTTCAAGGTACCATATACATCTTCTCCTTCTACTTCAAGTATAATCTCTTTATAGCCACCTGATGTACCTTCACTTTCATCAATCACACTGACTTTCCATCCTTTATTTTCACAATATTTAAGATACATACGCATCAAATCGCCTGCAAAAATACTGGCTTCATCACCTCCTGTTCCAGCGCGAATTTCCATCACTGCATTTTTTTCATCCTGTGGTTCTTTCGGTATCAACAGTTGACGAATCAATTCCTCTAGTCGTTCTTTGTTGATTTCACCTGATGTGATATCCTCTTTGGCTAATTCGCGTAGTTCTTCATCATTTTCTGTATCCAAAACTTCTTTGCCAAATTCAATAGAATCGAGACAATTTCTGTATTCTTTGTATGCTAGGACTATTTTTTCAAGTTTGCGGTAATCCTTACTCAATTGCGAATAACGCTTCTGATCCGAAACAACTTCCGGATTGGTAAGCGATACTGCTATATTATCAAAACGGGCTTTTATAGCCTCTAATTTGTCGATCATAGAGGCGCAAAGATAATTCGAAATTTGATAATTCGATTTATTGAAAAAAAAGTCGATAAAACAGTTTGATTGAACCCATACTTCATGGTAAGTCAATATCAAAAAATTTAAAAATGATGATAAAAAAATTCTGGTTCATGATGCAACACTGAATGTGGAATTCCATTCCTTTTTATAAGTTCTTTATTAACTGAACGATAAACAAAAAAAGTACTCCTTTTTTTAATTATACGTACATTTACGCTGTAAAATGAATTGTATGAAGAAATTCCACCTACTACTATGTTTAATTGTTTCTTCTTTTTTTGCTCAAGCTCAAACGAATGAAATTCTTGCCGATACTATTTTAAAAAAATCAATGGTCACATCAGGTCGTATGCAACTATTGCTGATGATTGAACGTGAACAAAAAAAAGCGGATGCCACTGATGGTCCTAAAGATAAATTAATCGATATGGATGGTGATATTGATCGAACAGCCATTATTTCTAATGCTATTTTTGGGAAAGTCAATAAAACTATTGCATACATCGAAAACAATGAAACCGATGATATGGTGAAACGAAAATATCTTGGACGTTTGATTGACAATTTAAAACTGTTTAATACAGATATGAACGATGGCATTGTAGATGTCAATTATTATAGCACCTTGTCTGAATCAACTTATCAGGTCATTCGTAATATACACAACAAATCATTAATCCCCTATATCCGTGAAAACATAAGCAAACCGCTATATACCGTCTCAACTTTGTTTAACGACGACAAACCTGCCATGTCAGCTTTAATGGAAGGTATGGCAGAAAAATATCCGGAGATTTTGATTAAAAAAATCAGAAATCTTCAACACGAAGTAGCAGCAGATATTATCGTAACGAAAACTGCACCAAAAAATCCAAAAATCATTCTCAATTTTGCGACTTCAACAGCTATGGAGCGGGATATCGTTCGACGAAATCAAGATCCTTATGTCAAAACGATTGTCAAAATCGCTGACAGTTGTACCATACCTTTGAAAGGAATATTTTTTGTAGATGAATTGTATAAGGGTAAAATAACACTTGCTGAAATCAATAAAATAACCACCGATCAAGAATCATATTTTAAAAAAATGATCGAAATGCGTCAGCAGTATTTTGCTACGGATTTACGCAAAATTTATGATCGCGAACTTACACACGAAGCATCACGCTATGTTTCTACACTCAACGAATTGCACGATGCAGGTGACGCTGTTCGATTCAAAGTGGTCGACAAACTGAATCCAATCGAATTGTATTATGTCATCGTTTACGGCAATGACGATTTGTATACCAGTAGTTTTTTAGGTTGCTTCAACCGACTCATGACACGAATGAAACCAAAATCGGGTAGCCAATTTTTGGATTCGATTGGTAAAGATAAATTTAGAACATTTATCCGTTTGAGTGCCAACTACAATACCTTATCGACATTTTTAGGAACTATGAAAGCCGAAGAAAAGAATGTGTTGATGAAAGATTTTGTTACAGGTTTGGACAAAACCTTAGAAGGCGATTTGGAAGGTGCTACAGATGTTGCCAATTCATTTGGTAGTATCAATGATACGGTGTTGATGAAAAATATCACAGAACAAATCAAGATTAATCGTGATGCCGATTCCTCGGCAAACAATGCCAAAGGTTTCAAAATCTATGATATTTTGTTTACGATGTTGACCTATAGCAATGATTCCATGTCGGCAAAATTAGGCATACCTCCAATTACTGTCATGCCGTATAACAACCTTAAAGATGATAGTGGTACTGTTGTACAACAAGTATTTTTTTATGGCGACAAAGATGGCAAAGGTGTTTTCAACAGTTATGTCAATGGATTTGGTGCACCTGATTGGAAGGTTTCACGCGAAGCCAATTGGGTTAAAATAAGTTCGATTAAAGGCAAACCAGTTGTCATTTATGCTAATAAACCCTTGGATGAACCCGATGATGAAATGGCACAAAATGCTTTACAAGCCTATTTAGACTCGTTGGATATACATCCTTCTATTATCATTCATCGAGGTCATAGTTATCATTTGCCTACCACCTTAGAACACATCAACTACAGACACAAAGTAGTGATACTGGGTGCTTGTGGAGCATACCAAAATTTGTCTGCGGTATTGAGTCAATCGGAAGATGCCCATATCGTATCTACAAAACAAATTGGTGTAGGTAAAATTAATGGTCCTATTATTCGTTCTTTTAATGAGCGTTTGCTTGCAGGTAAAGACATTGATTGGGTTGAAATGTGGGGGCAATTGTCCAAACAATTTTCTGGAGGCGAAATGAAACAATTGTTTGATGATTATGTCCCACCTTATAAAAACTTGGGTGCTACATTTTTGAAAGCATATCGAATGAGTGGTGTAACGGAAGAATAGTTTTTTCAAATTCCAATTTCAAAAAACCAAATACCAAAGGGAAAATTGAGATAAGAAATCACTAATTTTTGAAATAAAGAAAGATCATTAAACAGAATTCAAATTTGGAAATAATTTTTTTCCATATCTTGAATCCCTCATTCATCTCTTATCTAGTAATCAATCTCTTGCTCCTCAATCAATTCAGGCATTTCCCTAAACTCATATTGTTGTGTGCGTAACTGTGGTTCAAAACCAGCTTGCTTGATGGCTTCTTGAATACTTTTAAATGTAAATCGATGTGGCGCTCCAGCAGCACTCACCACATTCTCTTCGAGCATGATACTACCAAAATCATTTGCGCCAGCGTACAAACATATTTGTGCAACTTCTTTACCTACTGTGAGCCACGAAGCTTGTATGTTTTTTACATTTGGCAACATGATGCGACTGAGAGCAATCATACGGATATACTCTTCACTTGTGGTGTCATTTTTTGCACGTCGGATTTTGGCCAACAATGTATCAACATCTTGAAACGTCCAAGGTATAAAAGCTAAAAAGCCATTTGCATGTGCAGGTTTCTCGCTTTGCACTTGTCGTATATCGACCAAATGTTCAAAACGCTCTTGTATAGTTTCGACATGCCCAAACATCATGGTACCAGACGTTGTAATATCCAACTGATGACAGGCACGCATAATATCGAGCCATTCTTGTGCGCCACATTTTCCTTTTGAAATCAAACGACGTACGCGATCATTGAGAATTTCGGCACCTGCTCCTGGTAAGCTATCCATGCCAGCATCTTTCAAGGCTTGCAACACTTCTGTATGGGATTTCTTTTCGAGTTTGCAAATATGAGCAACCTCAGGTGGTCCAAGTGTGTGTAATTTAATCGAAGGATAAAGGGACTTTAATTCTTTGAACAAATCTGTGTAAAAACTTAATCCTAAAGCTGGATGATGACCACCTTGTAACAACAATTGATCGCCGCCCCATCGAATCGTTTCTTCAATTTTTTGTTTATAGGTTGCAATGTCTGTAATGTACGATTCTGGATGCCCAGGTACTCGATAGAAATTGCAGAATTTACAATTGGCGATACAAACATTGGTTGTATTGACATTGCGATCGATTTGCCAAGTCACCTTGCCATGTGGTACTTGTACCTTGCGTAGCTCGTTGGCAATATGCATCAACTCCGCCAATGGTGCATGATGAAACAAATACATGCCTTCTTCTACAGTTAGAAATTCAAAGGCAGATGCTTTGGTATAGAGTTCGCTCAAATTCATAGCACAAAGATAAATTGTTTGGGGAGAGAATACACCGTAAAAAGTTTACAAATATTACTTCAATCTTTTGGTCAATTCTGCACTCATTGGTTCTACGCCAGGTGCAAACACTTCAATGAGCTTACCTTGCTCATCGATCAAATATTTTTGGAAATTCCATTTGACATTGTTGTCACTAAAGTTATTGTATTTCTTTTGTGTAAGCCATACATAAATAGGGTGCATGTCTTTACCTTTCACCGATATTTTTTTCGCCATTTGGAATGTCACACCATAGTTTTTTTGACAAAATGATTTAATGTCACTGTTGTTACCTGGCTCTTGAAACAAAAAGTTGTTTGCCGGAAATCCTACAATAACCAATTTGTCTTTATATTGTTTGCTCAATTTTTCCAAACCTTCATATTGGGGTGTATAGCCGCATTTAGATGCCGTATTGACAATCAATATTTTCTTTCCTTTAAACTTGGCAAAATCTATCGTGGAACCATCGAGCGATTCGACTTTAAAATCGTAGATACTTTTGGTTTGGGCATCTAGTGGTTTTGGAGAAAACAAAAATGAAAACATAAGAATAAGGATTAGACGTGTCATACAATTTAAATTAGAGTGTAAAACTAGCTATAAACCTTGAAACAAGATATAGAGATTACAAATAAAGTATGTGTGGAACTATTAAAGCCTTTACTAACTAAATATCCCTTCTATAGTTTCAAACTCAGCCTTTGCTGCCTGTTGATGCCATAGTATATTATAGATAGCAGTAGCAATAGGCAAACTATAATGGTACTTCTTCCCAATTTCATAAATACCCTTAGAAGCATAATAGCCTTCGGCTACCATATTGAGTTCGAGCTTAGCCGCATTGACTGAGTATCCTTTGCCAATATAGTTACCAAAGGTTCGGTTTCGACTATGCAATGAATAGCAGGTCACCAACAAATCGCCCAAGTATGCACTCGTATTGTAATGATGTTGCGTTTGCGTACTGATGACTTCCATAAATTGTTGCAACTCCGAAAAACAGTTGGTGATATAAACACTTAAAAAATTGTCGCCATAATCGAGTCCATGCGCTATACCAGCACCAAGTGCGTAAATGTTTTTCAATACAGAAGCATATTGTACACCATAGACATCAGTACTCACAACTGTTTTTAAATTTTGGTTGGTAAACAAAGCGGCTATTTCTTCGGCCAACAATTCGTTAGATGACGCAAAAGTCAAGTAAGAAAGTTTATCTGCAGCAACTTCTTCAGCATGACAAGGACCACTGATACAGCAATAATTGTCAAGCTGTAAGCCAAATTGTGTACTTAAATATTCGTTGAGCAAGACATACTTTTCGGGTAGTATGCCTTTGATCGCAGAGAGAATTATTTTTTGTTCTAGTTCATGCGGTTGAAGCGACTCAAATACACCTACAACAAATGCAGAAGGTATACCAACCAATATAATATCCGAAGCCGCTATAGCTTGATGGATGTCGTGGTGAAGCGTCAACAATTCTAAATCGTAAGAAACAATTTTTAAATAATGAGGATTATGACCTGTTTGTTTGATGTGCACTATCGCTTCTTCGCTTCGCATCCACCAATTGATGTGATGACCATTGTCTGTCAATATTTTTGCCAATGCTGAGCTCCAGCTTCCATTTCCGAGTATAGTTATCTTTTTTGTCAAGGCGTATCGTATTCGAGAACTCTAAGATACATGTTCATTGAAGGAAAATAAATTATTTAAGCTTCTAATTTTTTCCCAGAATGAAAATTCATAAAGGTCGAATTTTATAACCTTTGATGATAATAGGAACTATACTTTTTTGGCTAAAGCAAAATGGCGATGAAACCACTTCTTTTTAAATGCCCAATACACGACAAAAGCTACAATGATAAAAGGCCACATTTGCAATATTAAAGTCAAAAATATCGAAAATCCATACCAACCATTGTTTAACGCTTGTGTAGCTCTTACATAAAATGGTGTTCGGTAATTTTCTGTACTCGCTGTATATGTTTTATTTACGTATGAGGAGCCTTTCAAGTGAATATCAAACCATAAGTTTTTGGTTTGAAAAGCCAACTTTGAAAAATCTGCTTTACGCGCTATAAATGATTCACGGGTTTCTTTGTCGTAATATTGTTTTTCTAACGATGCATTTTTTTTGGCATGACTTACTTCACCTGCATCACTCAACATCAATTCTTTTTTCTCAGTAATCGATTCGGTTACATCATTTTCATCAAACATAAAATCATTGATTTGTCCATTCATCGAAATCACTTGACTGATAAACGAATCAGCATATGCTACTGGAACTTTTACTTTTAAGTACCCTACAGGCGCTATTGTCGTTGCTACCAAATTGGAATCAAAACTATGTTGCACCTCAGTTTGGTTTTGTTTTTCATTGTGTATTTCGTAGTGATAGATATGTCCATTCACGGCTTGCAACATGTGTTGAAAATCTTGAATGCTTTGTTCGACATTGTTGACATCCATCGTAATATCGGCTGTCTTGATGATGATACGATCAGGTTGCATGGCGGTGTCGGGCAGGGATGCTGCCTCGGTAGATGAAGTGGCTTCGGCAGCTTTATAATTACTTGCATTGCTACAAGACAAAAAATAAAGTGATGTGCAAAGTAATGCGATAATAATTTTTTGGTGAGATTTCATTTCAGAATATGTTTTCTATTAATCATGCTTTTTGCATTTAAGTAACCATTTTTTTTTGTTAAAGAAAATGGAAATCCTCTTTAAGTTTAATGACCCATTGGCTAGGAATTTTTACCATTTATACAATTGATTTTTACCAATACTATTTGAAATGTATTTTTATACAAATTTAAAAAACATGCAAAAACATATTTTTACATTTATTGTATTGCTTTTTTCAAAAAGCATCATAGCACAAATCGATAGTTTAAAATTGGATAGCTTGATGTTGCAACTCGACAAACATCAAAAAGCGATGGTCAGTGTTGCATTATCTGAAAGAGGCCAATTAATTTATCAACGAACAATTGGATATGCAGACGTTGAAAAAAAACAACGCGCAAATGTTTTCACACCCTATCGGATTGGTTCTATCAGTAAAATGTTTACTGCTGTGATGACATTACAATTGATTGAAGAAAAGAAATTAGCTTTGAATACAACATTGAATACATTTTATCCTACACTTCCCAACGCTTCAAAAATTACGATAGAACAACTTCTTTCGCATCGATCAGGATTGGAAAACTTTACTGCGAACGAAAACTATTTGAGTTACCATACACAACCCAAAACCGAACAAGAATTAATCTCAATGTTTGAAAAAGGAAAAACAGATTTTGAACCTGATGCAATGCATAGTTATAGCAATACCAACTATGTTTTGTTGAGTTTTATTTTAGAAAAAATAACGAAGAAATCTTATGTCGATTTACTTCGTATACGAATTTGCGCTAAAGCCAACCTTGGAGACACATATGTTGGCGGTCAAATCAACGCTGAAAAAAATGAAGCCCTATCCTATGAATACGAAAACAATACATGGGTCAAGTCTGCTGAAACCGACATGAGTATACCACGAGGTGCTGGCAATATCGTTTCTACTACACATGATTTAAGTAGTTTTATCGAAGCGCTTTTTGATGGCAAATTAATAACACAGCAATCCTTGACAAAGATGTTGGATTTAAAAGATGGTTATGGGCTTGGTATTATCCGCATCCCATTTGGTAAAAATTGGTTTTATGGACATAATGGTGGAATAGATGGTTTTCAATCGATGTTAGCATATAATCAAGAAAAAAAAGCAACAATTTGTATACTTGGTAATGGCTATAATTATCCTATGAACACTATTGCCATTGCATTGTTGAGTGCCTATTATGGTAAACCTTTTGCTATTCCTTCCTTTGAGCAAAAGACGATAAGCTTGGATAAACTAAAAAACTTTGATGGTGTATACAACAACGAAAAATTAGGTGTAAAAATTACGATAAAAGACGATAATGGCACTCTAACAGCACAAGCAACTGGCCAAGGTGCTTTTCCCTTGGAAAAAGTGAATGAGTTGAGTTACAAATTTGAAGCAGCAAAATTAGAAATAACATTTATAAAAGATACAGATGGCGGAATTCGTAGTTTCAATTTGAAACAAGGTGGAATGGATTTATTATTCAATCGTGAATAATACCAATTATAATTTGTTTATGTCATTTATTATTTGTGCTATCTGCGTAATCTGTGGCTAAAATTATCTGTGCCATCTGTGCTATCTGCGTAATCTGTGGCTAAAATAATCTGTGCTATCTGTGTAATCTGTGGCTAGAGTAATCTGTGGTTAGAATTTCACAATCTCTCTTCTCTTCAGTCTGAGCCAACTCTTTACTAAATCATCCGCATCGGGGTAAGAGGTCTTAGAAACTAAATACGAACCAACATCATCAAGACCCATAATCTGTGAGGATTCATCGATGTATCCATATCCTGCATACCGTTGATTACGTATTAGTATAATCGATTTTTTATCGCCATTGCGTCCTTTATCTATGATCATAAAATTGTCATAATCGTAAGAATACATAGTTATAATTTGTTGTACACGTTCGTTGTAACTTTCAGCATCTTCATGTCCAGCACATATCCCATGACACTTTTTAATTTGATGATTAAAACAAACACTATCCTCCTCGGTTAATCCGCAATATTGCAAGCAAAGTTGCTTCGTATCTATCCAGGATTCTAACTTTTCGCGAGCAGTACTATATGAAGTCAACGATAAGAGTGCATGATTCGATTCTTCAGATGGAACGATTTTAAACGACTTAACTCCGTTGCGCTCATACATATCGATACAATGTGTAAAGACATCTTTTTTTCGCGCTGCATTGTACTTTGGTTTGTGCAGTTTAATTTCTTCACTTTCGAGCAACAATGAAATTAACTCACTACCTGTTTCTACATAATCTACATTGTACAAATCGTTCAACATAGATTTGCTTTTTTTCAAATCTGAATTAAAATGACTGATCGCTCGCGCATACATATCGACACTTTTGCCAATATAAATAATCTGTTGATGTTGATCTAAAAAGTAATAAACTCCAAAACTTGAAGGTAATTTATCTAGAATATATTTTTTAATATTATCCAAGCGTGTTGTCATGATTTGTGCTACGCTCTTCGTCTTATAGGTTGGATTTTGGGTTTTGAGTGCAAGCAGTAAATCCAATAATTTTGCAGTGGCTACAGCATCACCTTCAGCTCGGTGTCTGTCGTGAATGACTATACCCAGCGATTCGCACAGATTACCAAGGCTATACGATTTTTTGCCCGGCATCAATTTGCGACTCAGCTTAACGGTGCATAATGTATCACGTTTGAAACGAAAACCCAATGATGCAAATTCGTCTTTGATAAAATTATAATCGAAGGCTGAATTATGGGCTACAAATAATTTCCCTTCGGTAAATTGCAAGATGTCTTTTGCCACTTCGTGAAAGAGTGGGGCATCCTTGACCATTTCGTTGGTAATACCTGAAAGCTTGGTATAAAAACTACCGATATGACAATCTGGATTGATGAGCGTTGAAAATTTATCTACGACTTGTATACCATCATGCACCAAAATACAAATATCGATGATACGGCCTCGCTGATACGCAAACTTAGGACCGCAGGTTTCGATATCGACGATGGCAAACATAAGATGTCAAAACTAAGTTGAAAAACAAGAATAAAAAAACATAGAATGTTTATATGAATCTCCGTTTCCATACCACTACGTAAACTGGAT
>Ga0247831_1001618_pt1 | contig 41184 bp, 28 predicted proteins | sample LaCruzMarch2015__9_FD_192406 | JGI IMG/M metagenome (GOLD analysis project Ga0247831, IMG submission 192406) | Freshwater microbial communities from meromictic Lake La Cruz, Castile-La Mancha, Spain - LaCruzMarch2015_1m | ecosystem: Environmental > Aquatic > Freshwater > Lake | place: Spain...
TGGCCGCCCGACATGCCTTGGCCGCCCGACATGCCTTGGCCGCCCGACATGCCTTGGCCGTCTTCAGCTTTATTGCCATCGGCAGCGGCTGCGTCGCCCGCTCCCACAGACGGGGTGCTTGAAGCTGGTTCGTTGGTTGCCGGTGTGGCGGATGCCGCATCTGGGGCTTTGCTTTCCTGGTTCTGAGCAACTTTCTTCTTGCTGCTGCATCCGCTGGATAGAAATAGAAAGGCTACGCAACCAACAAACAAAGCAGCCTTTAGCATCATACGGTCCTCAAAAAAGCGAAAACGCCCTAAAATTTGTAACATTAGCTCGCCGCGGATTGCGATCATGACCGCTGGCTGCAAGTCAGTCATTATCAATCATACGGGGGCACTTGTCTACATTGACGGCAGTATTCCCAGCAAGGTATTCCGACCGAGTCGTTCCTGGGCGGATTCTTCGTCTATCCAGCCACCGATTACTTGGAATTCGTCTTGTCGAATGCAAGCTGTTGCAATCCTCTTAGATCTAGCTTTCCGGTGCCCAACATGGGAATCGCATCCACCTGGATAAAGCTATCCTCGGATGGCAAAAACAGGTTGGGAAGCCCCATCGCAGTGAGTCCCTTGAGGATTTCCGAGGCAGACTTGGTGAGCGCTTTATGAAGGACGATGATCCTTTCGCCCTTCTTTTCGTCGGGGACGCTTGTAACGCCTACTGTGAGATCGTCCTGTTCCTCGCCAAGAATTACCAAGATTGATTCTTCAATCTGAATATGAGGAACCATTTCGCCGCCGATCTTGGAGAATCGGCTTTGACGCCCCGTTATGAACAGGAACCCGTCTTCATCGATGTACCCAACATCCCCTGTTTCATACCATCCTTCTTTCAGAACTTTGCTAGACAATTCGGGCTGGTTGAGATACCCCGCCATTACGTTCGGGCCAGAAATCTGAATCATGCCGGGGCAGTTGATTTCCACGGGTGATCCATCTTCTAATGACACAACCCGAGCGGATACGCCGGGTAGTGGCTTTCCGACAGACCCATCACGCAACCCATCTTTTGCATTACCGATTGTGCCTCGGTCTGGCGGCACATTGACGGCGGCAACCGGGCTAAGTTCCGTGGTTCCATACCCTTCGACGGGGCGAACACCAAATCGAGCCTCAAAGGCATCGCTCAAGCTCATAGGCATCTTTTCTGCCCCGACCACAACCACCTCGACGGTCTTAAATTGTTCAGGCTCGATTCGCCGTAAATAGGTTCGCAGGAACGTTGGGGTACCTAGCACGACGGTTGATTTGTTGGCTTCAGCGAGCTTGCCGATTTGCCGAGGTTCCAACGGGTTGTAGTGATAGCAGGCCGAAGAGGGCAACGTTGCTGCGCCCCAGAGCGTTACTGTGAACCCGAAGGAATGAAAGAAGGGTAGAACACCTAAAAAGTTATCTGTCTCTTTGACGCGGATGAATTGATCGAAGCCTTGAATGTTCGAACTTATGTTCAACATGGAAAGAGGAACTCCCTTGGGATTCCCTGTTGACCCTGAAGTAAAGATGACGGTCGAAATGTCATCGCGCTGAATCTTGTTCAGTCCCAGCCATCGAGAGGCTAGAGAAAGAGGTAACATTTTTGCAGCGAACACACTCGCGAGCTTGTCCGCAACCGTTGCCTTATCCTTGAGATGTTCTAGGTAAACGACGTTCGCATCGAGCTTGATTCCCATCCGTTCCATGACTTTGCTGCTGGTCAGTACCGTCTTGATTCCAGCTTGTTCAATACATTTGTTGATGATGGTTTCACTGACGGTATAGTTCAGATTGACCGCCACTCTCTTTGCCATCGTCAGCGAAAAATTAGCAACCGCACCCGCAACCGTAGGTGGCAGAAGCACGCCGACATATTTTTCTTCGGACTGCAGGATGTCGCGTTGGAAAATCCGCTGAAGAACTAATGTTCGGATCGCCAGATCTATTCCGCTCAGCTTGACACCACTGGAATCTGCAACTTTGGTCTGAGCCCCTTTGAGTCGGCAAAATCGAATCAATCTCAGGGGCAAGTTCCAGTCCCATTCCCCCACGGCTGGCGTATGAGAGATTGCAGGTTTGGTCATGAAAAAGTTTCCTTAGAAAATACAAAGTGTTGCTCGATGCTCTGGACACAAGGCTCTCTGTACGAGTATTCACCAGTCCAGACTCAACTATAGAAAGGATATCGGCTCAGGATGAATCGCGTAAGTTCGTTTTCGTTAGGTGTTTTCGTAGGTATCGTTGGATTGTACATGACGATGCATTTTACGTTGGTGCGAGCCGCCGATGGATTTCATCTTGTACCAAAAATTGCAGCAAAAATCGAAAATCCTTACGTTGATGTTCGCGATTTCACACTTACGAATTGGCAACAAAAACAATCGCTAGCGATTTCCATCCTCAAGGCCAACAAAGGTCACCTACTGCAGGACCAAAAACTGATTGGCTTTAAGCAATCGAGCCAACAATTCCTCGATCAGTTCACATCGTTTACAGGGTCGAAGTTGGGCGGTTGATTCGCTCCAGTCTCGTTTTCTCGACCAATCTAGCCCCAACCTATTGGGTTTGTTGCCATAGCCGCGTAACAGTCCGTCCAGGCGTACTTTGCGGCTTTGAGAGTACGCCCAGGGGGACTGTTCAACGAAATGCATCTGGAAAAGTACTAAATCAATCAGACCTATTGCATCGGGTTTTACGCACACACCCAATTGAGTTGTGATGCTCGAACCGGCTTAGTTAGCCGCCATTCCCAAGGTCAACTTCTCCAATACCTGTCTCTTCGATTCTCGCATGAACTCATCGAGATGGGCGAGCGCCGGGTCTTTTGAACTTAAGTCTTCCTTGCTAATGATCAGCTTGGCTGAAACGGCCACGTTTCCATCTTTCAACCCTGTGGCCTTTAAAGTGACACAATTTTCAGTCGTTTTTTGAAACTCCGCCAAGATGGTCAGACATTGGCCTGGCCGCATGAAGTCCCCGAATTTCACATTTCGGGCTTCCCTCAGGACCAATAGGGAATATCGAAAATCGTCTGTGGCTTGAATGAGACAGCAAGAAGCCTGGAACAATGCCTCCAGCATCAGCACCCCGGGCATCACTTTGAATAATGGGAAATGGTCCCTTAGGTAGTCTTCACCGTCATGGACATGCCGAACCGCAACGATCTTTTCGCCCGGTATAAGTTCAGTAATCTTGTCAAGTTGATTGAATCGCATCCGCTCAAGTCCCGTGGGTCGCATTCTTCCTGATGAACATCGAGCCGCAGAGTCTAAATGAGATACATTCGCGTGGCAACTGGACGCGCTCCATGGCAGTCGATTTTGCAGAGTGGACTATTTCGGGTCGTTGCGAGATTGGGGCATTGCGTTTCAGGATCACTCAAAACTAGCGAGAGGGCTTTCGCCTGCCTCGAGAACCATGATTTTCCCGTCTCCCATCCTTCCGCTCCTGGCCGTATCCACAATGGTCCTAAGGACTTCTTCTACGCGTTGATCGTCGACGTGGATCGTGATTTCCACTTTTGGCAAAAAAGCCAAAGAGTACTCCGAGGCCGAGTACTGGTCGAGGTAGCTCTTTTGGCGTCCAAACCCTTTGACCTCCGTCACCTGTAATGCCTCCAAAGGTGCTAGACGAAGGTTCTCTAAAAGCTTTTCAGCAATGTAAGGACGAATAATGGCAATGACTTGCTTCATGGATTGACTTCGGATTCACTTCGAATGCGTCTGTACGGGCAACTCAGATTCATTGGCTATGTGCTGCTGCAGTACCAGCCTTATCGCTCAAGTCGTCGAATTGATTCGGTTCGCAGGCTTTCGTGGCTGATTCAAGTGCAAGTTTAGGATTGCAAGTTTTCTCTGTTTGCAAACAGCAAGCAGCCTAGCTCGGTTTTGATATGCTAATGCATCACCAGGCGTTAGTTCAATCGCTTTATTGTAGTCGACAATGGCCTCGGCGTTTTTTTCAATCTGCCGATAATTGTACCCTCGATTGTTGCAGGCGACGGTTGCGAGACTATGGAGCTCGATGACTTTGGAGAAATCTCGAATGGCTTCTTCATGTGCCCCTTGTTGGAACATGGATGTTCGATTTGGCAACCGTCTGCGTCTCCGGCTCTTAGCCAAACATCCGATTTGCGACAATCTGGCAGGGAAAAAGAGCAGCCCCAAGTGCAATGGTTCGCGAAAATGTCGTTGGCAATCGAAATTGCAAATATGGCCACTACCGGTTTTCGATGTGGTGGATGCAGCGATCCATGTTATTCAGGTCTCGGTCTTTGAACCATCACGGACATCGTACCGCTGTGGGGGCGGTTTTTCGTTCGAACTGGCGCCCATCCAATGTGACTGAGCCTATCAAATCCTCGAGAAAATCTGATCCAACACGCTGCGCTCTGTTTCTTGGTCAAGCCAACTCAAATCGAGCTCTTCTTGCCATGTATGAGATCGGGAATCGGGTATTGAATGGGTTGCGCCTTGCGTGGACACACTGCCCTCTGCGCGTTGGATCATCATCGATACCCAGTTCATTTCCGACTCCATGGTTCCCTCGGCTCGAACCGCGGAAATTTGGCCCTGCTCGAGTGAAACCGATGGAACTGGACTGGCTTGGTGAATGTGGGGTGATGCTGTGTTGGCAAAAGGAATGTCGCTGGATATCGCGTGGGTAGGTTGGCTAGTCGTTGCTTCTAAGCTCGCGATTCCTAAAGCGATATAGTTGGTTGTCGGGACTGCTTGCCCGGCGACAAATGTCTCCACGCGTTCGAAGTTTCGAGCAACACTGGTTCGTTCGCTTTCTTGCACGCTAACAAAACCAACGCCGTTGGTCAGCCGACTAACCTGGGATGCATAGATGGTCGCTCGATCGTTTCCGCCGGCAGATGCGTACGCTTCCACATTTTCGAACCCTCGAGCGAAGGTTGAAAAACCAGGCCCAACCATTGAGGTCAACTCACCGCTCGAACTCAACAAATCATCACTTGCAGAATCGTACAAAGATGCCTGGTCGATTCCGCCAGCATTCGCATATGCGAAGACACGCTCAAAGCCGGAAACGTAATTGAAAAATCCCTGACCAGAGAGGCTCGTAAATTGAGGTCGCACACTGAGCGTATCATCGCGGATAGAATCGAATACGAAGGCTTGATCGTCGCCACCTAAAAGTGCGTGCACAAAAACTCGCTCGACCTGATCCACGGAAAACGCATAACCCACACCTGTGAGCTCAGCCTTGTTCGGCCAGATGTTCAAGCGATCGTCGGTTGCCGCGTCATACAGATAGGCACGATCCGGACCGCCTCCTCCAACAAAGTTGACGGTCTCGATTTGATTGGCCACCAGTGTCAATCGTTCGCTCGTCAAATTCGATTGACCTGGTCGCATTTCTATCTTCTCTGCCCCGGCCGATCCTGAAATCGTAAGCGAATCATTGTTTAATTGTCCGTGGACAGCTACCGAGGTCACGCTCGAGTCAATTTGATAAGCAACGCCAGCAATTTCAACTCGTAAGCCATTGCGCATATCGACCGAGAATGTGTCCGCCCCTTCTGTACCCTGAACCTGAAGATGGTTCCCCTGTTGCTGTAGCAAGTTAACAACCTGAACGTTACGCGTCCCGGTACCCGGCAAGACGACTTCGATGCTTTGGCCTTGTGTCACGCTAACATCGATTCGCCACTGATTGTTTTCGATCGTAGAATCGACAAGGCTGCCATTGGAAATGCCCGGCCGCAGCACTTGAAGCGAACCAGCCGCCGACGCGCCGACATCGACCACAACCGACATCAACCCGGTGTGTTCAGCAGTAAGTCCGTAGCGGGTCGTTCCAGACAATGCCTGGGACAGCAAATCCACTGAACCGAGCTGTGTGATTTGGGTCGGGATGTTCGTGCCATCGGTTCCACCGTTCGATCCGTTGTTGTCGCCACCATTGGAACTCGCGGCAAACCCCCAATTCAATCGATACGGTCCGATAGAGTCATTATCCGCGATCCCAAGTCCAATCGATTCGCCTGCGACTACGGAAAATGAAAGTCTCCCCTGGGACGCCTGAACCGAGGTTTCTTGACCGTTTCGGATCAGTGTGAACGAGGCATCATCAACATACTCACTACCTAACTGAACGGAGACAGTACCGCTTTGGGATGGCGACAAACGATAAACATCGCGATCGGTGAACGAATTGATCCAACCATCGGTGCTCCAGTTGGTCTGAAGGTTTTGCGATTGAGCGTTGGAAAAACTATTGCCAACGTTATCGATCGGCAAGAGGCTCTCAATCGCTCGATCCAGATCTAGCGAACGATAAGATTGCTGAGTCACACTATCCCACACGGAGCTGGCGGTGGAACGCAAGTGTTCGTAAATTGACTGAGGTGTAATGTTCTGAATCCCAACCATCTCCATGGCCTCACGCACTAGTACGCTGGCTCCTGCGATGTAGGGAGCTGCCATGCTGGTTCCCGTGGAATTCGCCCAGTCGTTATAGATTCCGTCCTTCCCGTAAAAATAATCGGGGACGGTGCTTTCGATCGCACGCCCTGGAGCAGCAATCGATCGCGAATCGCGTTGACTAAAATCGCTCAATTGGCCATTGGCGTCGACACTGGAAACCGGAATTACGAAGGGGCTCGCGGCGGGGTATGACAAGCCCGGTGCCCGATTTTGTTGGAATGCATTGCCGGCTGATACCACCACGACGATTCCATCACGCTGCAGCTGCCCCAGTTCCTCTTCCAGAGTTGCCCAGCTTGGAACGGTGCTTGAATTCCACGTTGCACCCAAGGATAAGTTGACGGTCGTAATCGGATTGGCAAATGTATTTCTATTTTCGTGAACCCACTTTAAAGCGCTTTCGGCCCACGCCAGTTCCCCTCTGCCGGTATCGTTGAAAACTCGCAACGCAACAAGATCCACATTGGGGGCTACTCCAAAATGGACTCCATCGTTTGCGCCGATGATCCCGGCAACATGGGTTCCGTGAAATCCACCTGGTGCGTCGTCGTAAGGTCTTGCGTCGTTTTCTGCAAAGTCCCAGCCTCCAACTACTTTATAGCCTGGGCCATAGCCACGTCCTAATGCAACGTGATCAAACGCGATGCCACTATCGATTACTGCAACCGTTTGGCCTTGGCCAGTCAGTCCATACTGAGCGTGAAGTTGATTCCAGCCTGTTTGGGCATGCGCTTCGCTCAAATGGGTTTCAATGGGGTTCGTCGCGTTCTCGATCGCGGGCGAGGTGGCGTGCTGCAAATCCTGGTGAACAAGGGAATCTCGGTAAGGATTCGGCGAAGCTTCTTGCGGTCCGTAGTCCCAAGGCATCCATGGCATTGCCGAAAGCGCCAACCTTCGTTCGCATTGTTCCCATAGAATTCGATGGCGCCACGGATCAACGAGCTGATGATTGGGCGGGGGTGTTTTCAGGTTTGGCTTCGTCATGTTGGAAATACAGCGTCTTACAGGTAACGTCATCGCGGCCTTCAAAATTAGGTCAGGAACCAGGGCATCAAGCAGGCAGCCCCGTCGAAAGCGACTTGGTAACGCTCCAAAAATGCTAGCACAATCGCTGCAATTGCTACTTTAGGTACTTCAGGAAGGCTTTGACGGCTCGACGGACCGTCCTGAATTCTGATGAGCAAACGATCCGATGTGAATGTTGTTCGCCAGCGGAGCCGCTTCAGTAGCACGGAAGCTCAGGAGACGGAGTCTGCATGCAATGGTGAATAAGGAAGCCGCTTCGAGCGCCTGGTGACTGCAAGGATGCAAATCCAGGCCCGCTGCTGCTTTCTGAGTTCGATCTTTGAAACGAAGACATTATCTACTCTTTTCGGGAACACGCATCATGGCTCGGTTGAGTTGGACACAACGTCTCTATTGGCGTTATTTTTCCAAACCTGTTAGCCAACGAGCGCTGTTCCTTCACGCGATCGAATCTCCGGTCGCTTCGATCTTGGAGATCGGAATTGGTTCTGGGGATCGCATCCGAAACCTTCTGGTTCTCTGTAGGCCGCCGGAAGGAGTTTCCCAGATCCGGTATGCGGGCGTGGACCCCTTCGAATCTGCGAATGCGTCGGCTCCTCACATGAATCTAAAGTCAGCACATCGCATGCTGGCCGAACTGGGAGTGAAAGCTCATTTGATTCCCGGTGAACCTGCTAACGCATTGCAGCGCGTGGTGCACACAGTGATGCCAAGCGACCTCGTCATTATTGACGGTGAATGGGGACGCGACACCGTGTCTGGTAGAGCAATCGCAGAATGGTTGCCACGCTTATGTCACGGTGGTTCAACCATCTTCGCTTCCTCTACCCAGGGCGGGATGTTTGTCCGGGTTCCCGTACCAGCAACCGCAATCGAACAATCCCAGGTCCGACGGGCTGCGTAATACACTCGTAAGGACAGCCGCTTTCATGGCTGTGCTGCTTGCTGCTGGGAAAAATGAATTGAAAATTCGGGCGGCCAAGCTGTCAGGCTAGGGCTTCGGCCCACCAGCTACCTTCCCCTGGTTGCAATAGGTGCAAAGAATTTTCCTCGCTCCGGAACACGAAGGACAGCTTACCAAATTCGGGACTTGCGCAGTTAAAGGTTGTCCATTTACAGGATTCACGCCTGTTTGAATAATTTTCAAGCCTCGTTGCACTTCGCCTTGCCCAACGCATGTACCGCAGTTTCGGCTCCCAGTTCCTTTGCAACCCATGCAAAACTCGTCCCGAAGCATGTATAGTTCGACAAGATTATCGTCGTTATAGAATTCATTGAATATGGGATTCGACAATTCGTTCTCCGAGCGACGCCCCCATACCAAAATGGGAACGGTTGCTTTTAGAATTGATTCTTCTGATTTCTTTAAATCATCTGGATCTTCGAACCTTAGGTCTGCAGCCTTCACATTAATTGCAAACCATTCGCGAATGGCATCAGCGGTGAAGCCGACGCCTGTGTATGCATTTCCCGTCTTTTGAGTTGACCACGCCAACCCCCGCACACGGAAATCTTCATCGAAACACGCAGCTCCGCGATTACCTCCTGAGAACTTCAAGCTCGATAAAAAGGTTGTTGATTCGTTCGTGCCCGCCATGAACTTACCTTCACTTCTGCTTCGGTCCTTCTGCAACATGTCGGGCCCGCGTTGAAAGGAGAATAGGCTGAATCCTTGATTTGCTTTCGGAATTTCACTCGAGAATACAATGGCGTTAATGTTCAACTGGTCGACTTGCAGAACTGCGAGTTCTTGTTCAACACCAGGTTGTAATTGGGTCAAAACGTAGTTTGTCGTGTTGCTTACAGCCCTGGTTTTTGATTGAATTTTCCCCTTGGAATCGGTGGTACGATTTCTTTCCCGCAAACTTTCCGACTGCGAACGCCCCTGATTGTTCGATTGGTCAGAAATCGTTAACGCCGAACCTGAAAAGGACTCCTTCGTGGTTGAATTAGAATTCAATTCGATGCTCGAGTCGGAGACACTATCTGCAATCGTAGTGCTTCCGGAAATGTCTATCCGCTCTTGTTGGGTCATGATAACCTGGCGGGCCGGGAGTAGTTTCCATCGAGTTATTTGATTGTCCTCACGATTATTTGTAACCTGCTTGAGCGATTCTGGCACCGCGATCGTTGCGAGAGATGCTGACCGATGTGGATGTACTACCGTCGTTTTTACTGTAAGTACGTATCCTGGGGCGCATACAACGCCAGTCCCGGATGCAATCAGCTCAAGCGTGTAGTCAGGCGGTAAGGCCCCGGCTACCGACAACTCATTTTGTAGACTGTTAGGTGTGTCAAGATCCAAGCTGTAATACCAGCCTGCTTGCATTTTTCGTTTAGGCTCCAAGTTTTTCAGATCCTTTTTTGCATCAAGCAAAGCTTGCCGCTCTTTGGGCTCGAGTTTAAGACCGAACTCCATCTTAGATGCATCTACTAGAGAGTTGATGTTATGCGCGAGAACCGGGGGAATGCGTTCCACATACTTCAAGGCCTGCACAAAGTGCTCAGCGGCAGTCTTTGCCCGTTTCTGCTTAACGAAGCAGATTGCCAAATTGTTATGCGCTGCTGCCAGCGTCCTGGAATGCCTTGAGCTATCTAAAGCTCGCTGAGCTTTGATTCTTTCGATCGCTTCCAACCCCACTTTTATTGCCTTCTCGGTGTTGTTCTGCCCCGCAGCCAACGAAACACAGGCGTAAACATTTGCGTAAGGTGAAGTCTTGTACTGGCGGCTGAAAGTGAGGAATGACTCAATGACCGAATTTGGAGTTGTCCGCAAGGCATCAAGGTTGTCTACGACCTGCTCAAACTGAAGCAAGTCTTCAGACAACGCCTGTCGCAATTTGACAAAATTCTGGTCCGCATCACTAAACGCAGATAACTTCGCCTCGACAATTTTTGCGTTTCTCTTTTTCAAAACAACCGTGGGCTCCTTAACTTCCATGTCGAAGGACTGGAGAGATGCCTCCATTTTTACTCCATCTTTACTTATCCACTCCCTGAAAAAGTCAGGTTCTTGACCAGAACAATTGCTTGGAAATACCGAAAAGACCAAGCTCGTCGCGGACAAAAAGAATACCCAATAAACTCGCTGATTAACTGAAAGACTGCGCATTACCGCCCCTCATGCTATGGAATTTTTAACGGTTCACTAATGAGATCAGCATGGTAGAGAGAAATGGTTAAAAAAGCAATGATTTTTCTTGGCTTTTTAATTGAGACGACATGCAAGGTGCAGAAAAAGAAATTCTAATTCTGAAACAGGCGGGTTAACTGTACCGGTTGCTCTGTCTTGCTGGTGTCACGAATATCAGTGCTCCCTAACAAAACCATACAAATAGGTCCTGGGCAACGGTGAATTCCAATTCATTTCATTGGGATTGCGCCTGGGACGTTTATTGCGGCCGCATCCATTTGCCTATCTCGGACGAAAAGTTCATGAACATTCCCAGAGTTGGGCGTGTATTGATTCGAACTTGTTGGGTTCAGTTGATTTCGAGCCGGTAATGGACTTCATCGATGCCGTCTTCGTAGTAATCGATCAGCCGGCCGGCTGTTTTAAATCGGGCAGCTGTCAGTAAAGAAGGTGCATTAGCGACATCCGAAGGAAAGGCCATGAACAACGCTCTTCCATCCCAACTCCGAACTTGATCAATCACCTTTTGGAAGTCTTGAGGTTTCGTACCTTGGCCTTGAGATACCATTTCCCACGCTAACCAATAAGCTCCATCGGTCTCTGGAATCTCGTCCAAATCCGTTAGCTTAATGTCTTGCGTGTTCATGACAACTTGCACCGGCTCCTTGTCGCATAGACGCAGCCCATAAATCAACATCGACTCACCGGGAGCATAATAATCAGGTTGCCTAACTTCCAAGGCGAAGCCTGACTGCTGATACAGTTCTCTTGCATCCCGATAAATATCTCCCATCTCTGGATCGACATAATCACTGGCGTGGACAAAGGCTTTGCGGCCGTCTCGTTCTTTCATGATTTCGATCATCCAGTTCAGCATTCGCGAACCTTTTCCGGTTCTACGATGCTGCGGATGGAGATAGGTCCATGAGAGTCCGAACGAGCCATCCGTGTCTGGAATCGGCTTGGCCCCGACCACGCCAATCACACTGCCGTTTTCGCACAGGCAAAATTGGTCACTGATCCCAGTACCGTACGTTTCCTGAGCTTCTTCCGCGTCGTCGTCATCGTACTCTCGTAGGATGCTAATCGCGATCGGGATATCCCGAACAACCATGGGCCGAAGCTCGAGGTTTCCTTCCATTCGATGAAGCATATTTTCTAGCCTGAATCCATTCGCACTGTTGAGGAAAGCGATAGCCCCGATTTATTCTGTCGAGCTATTTTTTCTGTCGAGCTAGTGAGTCCTGCTGTTCGACTCCGGGGCTGCTGCTAGTTTCGGCGAGGGCTCCACTGGTTTCTGCAATGCGGAATCCAGATCGATCTCACGCCCAAGGCTCTCGTGTTCAATCGAATGATGCAAGTACTGAACGGCTTCATCAATCACATCCGCTTGCATCAACAAAAACTCACCTTTTCGGATAAGCTTCAACGCGCGATCGACTGCATTTTGCCAACCTTGAACCTCATGAATTTCCTTGACTCGCTTGCCGCCTTCCATCCCTTGTTTGAAGAGGGTCATGATTTCCCCAGGCTGGCGTCCTCGAAGGTAATTGTCTTCGTACAGAATGACTCGATCGAAGTGATTGGCTAAGATTTCCCCTTGGCGAATCATATCTACATCGCGACGGTCCCCCGCTGCGCTGTAGATGACAGTTCGGCTAGGGTGTGGAAATTGGTCGAGCGTTTCAGCAATGGCTAAAAGGGAGGATTGGTTGTGTCCATAATCCACGACGACCGTCGCGCCATGAATCTCCATCAAGTTAAATCGTCCCGGCACTTTGTCCATGTGAGCGGAAAACGACTCCAAGCCGAGCCGAATTTGTTCGCAAGGCATTCCCAGAGCCCAGCAAGCAGAAGCTGCTGCTAGCACGTTCTCGACTTGGAAGCTGATACGACCGTGATGGGTCAACGGAACTCGGTCTAGAGAAAGCAGAACGAAATCCGTGTCCCCTTCGGCAAGCACGACTGCGTTATCCCGAACGAACGCTGCACGTCCGCCCTTGGTTCGGTGTTCCACCAAAACGGGGTCGGCTGGGTCGATCGCAAAAAAGACCACCGAACCCTTGCATTTCTCGGCCATCTCCGCAGTTAGCGGGTCGTTGGCTTTGAGCACTCCATAACCGTTTTTGTGCACCGCTTCGATGATGCAGCGTTTGACCTTTGCAAGTTGCTCTACAGTTTCAATATCCGAGATCCCTAAGTGATCTCCTTCGCCGACATTGGTCACAACCCCAACATCGCACGAATCGAACCCGAGCCCTTCGCGAAGAATGCCACCGCGAGCTGTTTCGAGCACGGCTGCTTCTACTGCAGGATTCATTAGCACTGCGCGGGCGCTCTGCGGGCCGCTGCAATCGCCAGAATCAATTCGACGTCCATTGATATAGATCCCGTCCGTGCAAGTCATGCCAACTTTTTTGCCACTGCAAGCAACCAGGTGGGCGATCAAGCGAGTCGTCGTCGTTTTGCCATTCACTCCCGTAACGCTCACGATGGGTACGCGTCCGGAATTCGACTCTGGGTAGAGCATATCGATGATGGCTTGACCGACAGGCCTTGGCGTGCCCGAGGATGGCTCAAGATGCATTCGCAATCCAGGCCCAGCGTTCACTTCTACAATCACACCACGTTGCCCTTGCAAAGGCTGCGTGATGTCCTGCGCTACAACATCGATGCCAGCAATGTCCAAGCCAATCACTCTCGCGGCCTCAATGCATTGACGAGCCACATCGGGGTGAACGAGATCGGTTACGTCGGCCGCCGTTCCGCCAGTGCTTAGATTCGCGTTGCGACGAATGAGAACTTTCTTGCCAACAGGGGCAATCGTATCGGGAGTAAGCCCTTGTTCTAAAAGGACCCCCAAGGCTACTGCATCCACCTTGATCTTGCTAAGTGAAGTACTGTGCCCATCGCTTCGGCGCGGGTCTTGGTTCACAATATCGATCAGTTCCTGCACGGTCGATTGACCGTCGCCGAAGACGTGAGCGGGTTCACGTCTGGCAGCCGCTACCATCTTGCCACCGATCACCAAAATTCGATAGTCGTCCCCAGGTGCATGGCGCTCGCATACAATCGAGCTACCTTCCTCTTTCGCTGCATGGAACGCAGCTTCCACCTGCATTTGATCCTGAAGGTTGGTAGCAACGCCTCGACCGTGATTACCAAATTGAGGCTTAACAACAACCGGCAAGCCGATGTCTTGAGCCGCTTCCCAAGCATCCTCGGCACTTTCCACAGGCCGGCCTTCCGGCGTAGGAACCCCGATAGTCCTGAGCAGCATGCGAGTCAGATCTTTGTCTTGCGCAATCGATTCGGCAATCGCACTGGTGCTGTCTGCTTCCGCAGTGCAGATTCTACGTTGGTTGTGGCCATATCCCAATTGAACCAAGCTACCCTCATTCAACCGCCTCCAAGGAATTCCCCTAGCTTTAGCAGCATCAACAATGGCGCGAGTGCTTGGCCCAAGACAGACTTCATAACCATAGTCACGCAACTTTGCGACTTCGGCATGAATGTCGAATGGCTTGTCGTGAACGGCTGCTAGGATCAATTCAAAAGCTTTATCCAGACAAGCAAGTCCCAGCTTCTCCTCTTTGTAAGCGATTGCAACTTTGTAGACCCCTTCCACATTGGATTCGCGTGCGCGGCCGTAGCCGACCGGAGTCCCTGCCAGCGACTGGAGCTCCAGTGTGACATGCTCAAGAATGTGCGCCATATAGGTGCCGCGACGCAAACGGACGAAGAATCCGCCTCGCTCACCAACACTGCAGCGGTGCTCGACCATCGTAGGCAACCATGCCATTAGCCGCTCGTTAAACCCCGGAATCATTTCCGAAGAAGTATCTTTGAGTTCTTCCAGGTCTACCCAGGCCTCGAGTACTGGGAAATTTGCCCAGATATTCGGACCTCGGAGCTTATTCACCTTCAGAATCTGCATGACTTCCTCTGTAATTAACTAGTTGAACTTTTGTGGGAGAGAACATAGCTAGCACACTATTCTGATCCAACCACATCGTTCCGGATACAACTCGCACAACAAAAATCCATTTCTGTAGAGAGCCTTACCGTTATCGGGTGGGGATCGGTGGGTAATGCAGCGCTAGAGTGTGATAACCCGTGCAAAAAACGGGCCAAGGGCAGATTCGTTCGTCTAATCATTTGATTCGACTGGTAAAACCCCAAAAGGCGGACTTCGCGTGGGGGATTGCGGAACGGAGGCGCGACGTCGGATCGATCACACATTCGATTCATTCTGACTTCAGCCTCCGTCTCGAGATCGGTCTAGTTGGGAATCGATTGTGTGACGTCCGGAGACTCTCGCCGCTTGGCCGAGATCTCTTTGCATCAAAATGCAGTATGAATTGGACGCCTTGAGCCAAGCCGGAAGTCCCGAGAAACGGCTATCTTGGACGGACATGAAAAAACTCTAGCGACCGATTCGACAAAAAGTCGAGAAAGTTACCGTGAGAATTTGTCTGAAAAACCTCGGTTGGACTTGTCCAACTGTGGTATCGGCCGATAAACTCATTCTCCCAAATTGGGTGGCAGCTGATTTTTACGAGCCAAAGTGGCGGAATCGGCAGACGCGCTGGACTCAAAATCCAGTGTCCTTAACAGACGTGTGGGTTCGATTCCCACCTTTGGTACTTGCCAGCTGAACATCCAATTTGCATGGTGAACCTTTAATTTCCTCAGTGGATCCGAGTTTTATTGACGTATGCCAACTATCAATCAATTGGTTCGAAAGAATCGCGTTGTTCAGCGTAAAGGGACAAAAAGCCCTGTTCTTGAACAGTGCCCTCAAAAGCAAGGCGTTTGCTTGCTAGTTCGAACCATGACTCCTAAGAAGCCGAACTCCGCACTTCGCAAGATCACTCGGGTTCGTTTGAGCAACGGTAAAGAAGTTACTGTTTACATTCCAGGCGAAGGGCACAATCTGCAAGAACACTCGATCGTTCTTGTTCGCGGTGGTCGAGTTCGAGATCTTCCAGGGGTTCGATATCAAGTCGTTCGCGGAAGCCGTGATACTCTTGGCGTTGTCGGTCGTAAGCAATCCCGCAGCCGTTACGGTGCGAAGAAGGCCTAGTTTCAGTTCACTAACACAAGTTCCTACGACCACGAGTCGAAATCAATTCCGCCATGGGCAAAATAACAGCATCCCGCACTAGTCTTCGTCCTGATCCACGCCACAATTCCCTTCTGGCCTCCAAGTTCATTAATTGCTTGATGTACGATGGCAAGAAGACCACCGCGCAAGGCGTTTTCTACAATGCCTTGGAAGAGATTGGCGAAAAGATTAAAGATCGTCCTCCAATCGAAGTTTTCGAACAAGCGATCGAGAACGTAAAGCCATATATCGAAGTCCGATCCAAGCGAGTCGGTGGTGCCTCCTACCAGGTTCCAATGCAAGTCAATAAGAACCGTCAACAAAGCTTGGCGTTCCGCTGGGTGTTGTCAGCGGTTCGCGACAAGAAGGGTCGTGCTACTCATCAAAAGCTCGCAGATGAATTGATGGCCGCCTACCGCAAAGAAGGCACCGCGATCACCAAACGAGAAAACACACACCGCATGGCTGACGCAAACAAGGCCTTCGCTCACTTTGCTTGGTAGTTTCCGCCAGGGCTATTTTTACGAATTCAAGAAACCCTCTCCTAAGCGAGAGGGTTTTTTGTTGCTCTTTCCGCTCACATGACTCGCGTTTTCATTGCTTTTTCCTGTTAATTCACAAGGTTGGATCCCTACGTGTGCTATCAAGGAATGAAATGAATGGCCTAGAATGACCATAGCCCAGCATCCTACCCTGATTCATCACAAGGAAACTACCATGTCGTCATCGAGCCGACTCCGATCGCATTGCTTTGCTGCGGCACTTTTGCTTCTCCTTGGACTTCAGACTCCAGGATTGGGTCAAGATTGGCCTCAATGGAATGGCCCCAATCGAGACGGAGTTTTGCCTGGTAAGACTCTAGGTAAAGCCATTCCCAAAGAAGGATTGAAGTTGCTTTGGCAAAACCCGATTGGCATGGGCTACTCTGGTCCCGTGTCCGCCCAAGGACGGGTGGTGGTAACAGACTATCAAAAGAAATCTGGTGAGATCACCAACAACCCAGGAACCCGTGATCGTCTGCTCGGTCAAGAAAGAGTCGTTTGCTTCGATGGCGTTTCGGGAAAGGAGCTTTGGGTATATGCATATGACCGCCCTTATGCACTTTCTTATCCTGGTGGCCCTCGAGCTACACCGGTTATTGCCAGCGGCATGGTCTATGCGTTGGGAGCCGAAGGGGACTTGGTTTGCCTTGAACTAGAAAGTGGCAGTGTTCAATGGAAACGTCAACTTGCAACCGACTACAAGACAAAGGCACCGATATGGGGCCATGCAGCGGTTCCGCTGGTAATCGATGAGAAGCTGATTTGCTTGGCAGGTGGTGAAGGCAGTTTAGTCGTGGCGCTTGACCGCAAGACGGGCAAAGAGATTTGGCGATCGCTAAGCGGAGACGAAATAGGGTATTGCCCACCCGCGATGGTTGAACACGATGGTGTAAGGCAGTTGATGATTTGGGACCCAGAAATGGTCTCAAGCCTGGACCCAAGCAACGGCAAGGTGAATTGGCAATTGCCGATGAAGCCGGATTATGGAATGTCGGTCGCTCCACCCGTTCTCTTGGGTGATCTTCTGTTCGTTTCGGGCGAAGGGGTATCGTCGATGTTTCAATTGAGTTCCAAGCCTATGGCCGCCAAGCCACTTTGGACAGGAACTAAAAAAACGTCGTTAGGGCTTTCGAATACAGTCGCTGTCTTTGACGATGGCTACCTTTATGGTGCGGACTATCAAAGCGGCGCGCTGGTTTGCGTGGACGCTAAAGACGGAACGCGAAAGTGGCAATCCGCATTACCAACTGTTGGCGTAGATCGAACGCGCGGCGGTTCGAATGGTGCCGCGTACCTGATCAAGGCAAATGGCTTTTACTATATCTTGGGCGAAAATGGCGATGTCGTGTCGGCAGTCCTCAGCCCAAAGGGGTATCAAGAAACAGGTCGCTTTCATGCGATTGATCCCACCAACACTTCGAATGGGCGCGATATACTTTGGACCTTTCCGGCAATCGCGGATGGGCATTTCCTGGTCCGAAACGACCGAGAGATCCGCTGTTTCGAGCTCCCCAAATAAAGCCCTTTAGACAAAATAGAAATCAATTGAAGCATGGTATTCTGGCGAAAGAAAAAGGTAGAGAGCCAAGGGGCAAGCCACCTGGATCAATCTACCGACAAAAGCCTGGAGAATAACGGCAACGAACCGAGCGGACCAACGCCCTCTAACGACGCTGGTGAGGAGAAGGTCAGCTGGTATCGCCGTGCGTTGGCGAAAACGAACGAATGGCTGCGGACTGATATTCGCGATCTTTGGAAAAGCGAAGGCCAACTTGTCGACGATCAGTTTTTAAGCGATCTCTATGCGACCTTGGTTCGAACGGACATGGGGGGCGTCACGGCAAGCAAAATTCGCGACTCCATTAGCAATACCTATCGCAGTCGCCGGATTGAGTTTGCGGATGTGTTAAGCGTTGTGCGCGAACAAATGAAGGAGTCGCTCAAGGCCAAAGGTGCATCGCTGCGAACGGCGGACCAAGGCCCAACCGTGATTTTGGTGGTTGGCGTCAACGGGTCAGGAAAAACCACCTCGATCGCAAAACTTGCAAATCGACTTACCAAGCAAGGCAATCGCGTCTTGCTGGGAGCTGGTGATACGTTCCGGGCGGCAGCGGTTGAGCAGCTTAAAATTTGGTCGGAGCGAATCGGTTGCGATATAGTTTTGGGTGAGCACGGTTCCGATCCAGGCTCAGTGGTTTACAAAGCAGTCCAGAGGGCTGTCGCTGAATCGTACGATGTTTGCATTTTGGACACGGCAGGTCGACTTCAGACTCAAAGCAATTTGATGCAGCAGCTCGAGAAAATGAAGCGAGTGATTCAAAAGCAAATCGAAGGGGCGCCGCATGAAGTGCTTCTTGTTTTGGACGCAACCGCTGGACAAAACGCAATCAGCCAAGCAAAAGGTTTTTCTGAAGCTGCTGGTTGCACAGGTATCGTTCTTGCCAAGATGGATGGGACTGCCAAAGGGGGAGTGATCGTTCCGATCGCAGAACAATTTGGCTTGCCGGTAAAGTTCATTGGGATCGGTGAGAAACTGGATGACATCTCCGAGTTCGATCCAGACGGTTTTGCCGAGGCGCTATTTTAAGCTTCCGGCTGGGATATTCCACTCTTGTTCGCAGCGAATGAAATCGATTTGAAAAAGCAGAAGGGGGGAACTTCGGTACACAGCATTTATCAGGGTTGTTCGTGTACACCCATTTGGGTGGATAACGAGTGGGCTCGCAGTGCACCGCGGTTGCCAACACCTTTCATCGACAGATCAACGCACGCAGTCGATTTGTCCACGAAGAAAATCAGCAGATCTGCGCAGCATCGACCTATCAACTACTCGAGTTTACTTGGTTTACAGTGCTGTTCAGAACCCAGATTCGGTGGTAGCCGGCTGCAGTAGAATCTGCTTTGCCAGAACCGCCGAGTCCCTCGCCTTCTTCGCTATTTGCTCGCATTGCGATATGTTGACAAAGCAAACGCATCCACCAGGAAATGTCGCTCAATCGCTTGCGAATAGCAGCCCATTCGTTGGGTTCGGAGGGAATCCACAGCCTTCGCCCGTCTGCTTCTCGCTGGACTTTTCGCTTCGGGCAAAGCGTCCACCACCGCCGAGCGACCTTGGTATCGTCCCAAGTTTGGACAACGTATCCAAATTCAAATTGCAACTACCCACCCAAATAAATGCTGTGTCCCTTTGAGGTTCCCTTTGAGGTTTCATCATAGAACCGATCTTGAACCACGGAACACGCTGAACACACGGAATTGAAGACAAGAGTGTGAAGGAGACTGGCTGTTTTTCCGTGTGTTTCGTGTATTCTGTGGTTGTTACCGACCGTTCCTGAGTCGTTCCTTCGGTCGATGTAATACATTGTTCGGCCATGCGCTGTTCGGCCGGAGATAGCCACACCGTAGCCGATATGAGACAAAGCTGGCTAGGCGATAATCGAATCAAGCGTTTCGATGCATTTGACCATCGGTTCGATCACAAACCTCATTGCGAAACAACGCTTCTTGGGCTAGATCAAGAAAGACATTCGCAAGCATTGGATCAGCACCAAGAGTCCGTGAAATAAACCATTGCTTGCCAGGATAGGAGTCTCTTCGGTTCAGTACTTTGTTCCGCAATTGTTCAACGAGATCCCCTTCAAATAGCAGATGTGCTTGGACAATGACGGTATCGCAGTCCCAGCTGGCTGCTAGGTCAAGCAACGCATCTACATTCGGCTTGCCACCTGCGAAGAATCCGGTTTCGTGCACGACCACGGATGTGCTCCCATCGGAAACTCGAAGTTCCGTTAATCGCCGCATATGATCCAGTGCTGCTTGTTCGCTGGTGCCTCGACCTACCATAGCTAGGCCAATTCGCCCCATGGAAACACCCTGCCCCTCGCATCGCCCAGACTCGCATTGGACTCGCGCGCATGCACCTGCAGGGCACGTCTGCATTCTTTGTAGATCCGTCACTTCTTGATAACGCCAACGCGAAAGATCCAGTACGCTAGGATGAGTTCCAAGCGACGTGGTTTGACCAAGAATCTCTATCCCCGCGGGTAGCGCCGCCGCCGCCACCGCGTCGGGGATATCCTCCTTGGCATGAGCTGCGGTGAAGAGCAAAATCGGCACGACCAGAATCTTCCGAACCGACTGCTCCCGAAGTCGCTCGATCGCATTTTCAATCGACGGTTCCGCCAGTTCCAGAAAGCAACCTGCAATGACGGCAGAGGGTGCTTTGGATTGCATTTGGGAGACGAGGTCGTGCAGCTGGATCGCACCCGATGGATTGCGAGTACCATGACCAACGACCAAAATCGCCCCGCCTTCCAACGTGAATTGGCTCCATGCTTGGGGTTCGATCTGGCAAGAAAGCTCAGGTGAAGGCATTTGATATTGGGATGGAAGTTTGGGGGGAATGGGATGGTTGGGTTGGTAGCCCAGAGAGTTTGTAGTGGTTGTAGGGACTTCGCAGGATTTGACGAGTCCCAAGTTGCCGTTAAGGTCTCAAAAAAAGATGTTTCCCTAAAGACCGACACGATAAGCGATTAAGGGCCATTTTCTTCAATATGATTCGGTTTCTTATTTGAAAGAGTTGTCAGCGTAAACAACAATTAGAGCACTTCTTTCAGATTTTCTCAAAGGTTATGGCGTTATGGACTCAAGAAATCGCAAACGACAAGCATTTCAGCTCGTTCTCCGTGGAGCATTGTCGATCGCTGGTTCAACGATGGTTGCTGGCCAGTTTGCTGTCGCGCAGTGCGAGACATGCGCACCTGTTACTACTTATCGACTTCAGAACGAAACCGTTCTGGAACAGGTCCCCGTGACCAGTATGCGAATCGAGTACGAAGAGCGGATGGTCGAAAAGGAAATCGTCACGTATCGCCCCGCGGTTCAAGAACGTGTTGAGAAGCGGCAATACACCGTCCGAAAACCTGTTACTGAAACCAGCACCCGGAATGAGACTTACACGGTTTATAAGCCCGTTGTAAAAACGGACTACGTCGACGAAACCACCTACGTGAACGAAACTTCCCAGGTGGAGCAAACCGTAACGACCTTGAAGCCCGTCATCGAAACCCAGATGCAAACCCAGCAAGTCGTGGTGCAAAAACCGGTGACCGAGACGGTCTACCAAACGCAAAACTACATGGTTCAGCGACCTGTAACTGAAACCACTATGCAGCAGCAACAGCAAGTGGTTCAGCGTCCCGTGACGGAAACCGTCATGCAAACTCAAAACTATTCCGTGCAGCGTCCAGTGACGGAAACGTTTATGCAGACTCAGAATTATACGGCTCTGCAACCAGTAACCACTTACCAACCGGCAACCGTGGATGCGGGCGGTTACGTGGCTCAACAATATGTAAAGCCTGGTGATGTCCGTTATCATCTGCGATGGCAACAAGCTGGCTATGGCGTCAACCCTGCCGGCATGCCAAACTACCAACGCGGTGGACTTGGATGGGTACCTTACCAAGCTCCTTCGCAAACCTTTGCTCAAGTACAGTACCAGCCTAACTATCAACAAGTTGCTGTCCCTCAGTTAAGCTATGTTCCGCAGACCGTTAGTCAGCAGATTCCTGTGACTTCAACGCGACTTCAGACGGAAATGGTTCAACAACAGGTACCCATCACGACAACTCGGATGGAGAGCCAAGTCGTCACTCAGCAGGTGCCGATCACCTCCACGCGTATGCAGACCGAGATGATTCAGCAGCAAGTGCCGATCACAACAACTCGAATGGAAAACCAGGTCGTTACTCAGCAAGTTCCTATTCAAACACAACGGATGGAAGCGGTCCAAGAGAAGGTCATGGTCCCTCATACGGTCCAGAAACCAGTGACTCGCAAGGTCGCTCGCGAACGTGTCGAATATGAAGCGGAGACTCATGTCCGCCCTGTTTCGACGCAATACACAACGTACAAGTCGGAAGTGGTCACTGAAGATGTTGTGATCAAAACACCCGTCATGGAGCGAATTGTTCAAAAGGTACAAGTACCCGAAAGAATCGCTCGGTCGGTGCCCTACACCGAAATGAAAACGGTTGCTCGAACGTACACAACGCGAGTGCCCATTTATCCAGATGGGACCATCATCGGCCAGGCAAGCTTACCGATTGTCGATGGAGGAGTAGTCACGGCAGGCGGAACGAATCAAGGAACGGCAAGCCAAGCTTCGGGAACTTCAACACCCGCAACCAGCGGCTCTAGCAACGGCGATGTAGTGGCGAAAAAGCCAGCTGCTGCGGAAGAAGCCGAACTGCCCAGTCCCAAAAAAGTACAGCCCGAGCCCAAAGCTGCCAAACAAGAAGGTCTTTCGATCGGACCAGCTGATGGTGGCTCAGCAGAGCCAACCGAAACAGCTGCGAAAAAACCGGCGGAACGAATCAAGCTAAAAAACGACGAGTAGTCACTGCATCGACAGCAAAAAACATTTATCGGCCCGCCAAAGTTGCGGGCCGATTTTCTTGATCAGCGCCCGCAAGCGGCCAGCCGAGTCCACAACGGCGGCGTAGTCTTCAGTCCATGGTGTGGATGCTTCCAGTTCATCCTGCATGACCGACTTCCCCTGTTCCAGTTTCAGCAGTACTTCTTCGCTTGGCCTGGCTTGCGGCCAATGTTGGACTCCTAGTCTCGGTGGGGCGAGCTCCTTTTCAACAGCTACAAAATTGGACATCGATTCCAAGGAGCAACTTTGCTGGATCGAGAATGGGCCAATCGCAGTCCTGGTAAGATGAGTCATCACGGCGTCTGACCCAAGCTCCAAAGCGATGTCTCGACCAAGGGATCGGACATAAGTGCCTGTACCACAGCGGATTCGAAGTTCGAAGCTGTTGCCATCAAAATCGGTCAGCTCGATCGCCTCGATATGCACTTTGCGGCTGGGGATTTCAAACGACTTACCCTCGCGGGCTAGTTCGTGCGCTCGTTTCCCATCGATCCAAATGGCAGAGAATTTGGGTGGGGTCTGTTCGATAAGGCCAGTGTATTTGGGAAGAATTCGTTCGATGCACTCACGACTCAAGGTAGCTGCCTGAGTGAGTGGAATCAGCTCGGATTCGGTATCGGCGGATTCGCTGGTTACCCCGAGCTGAAATCTGCCTACGTATTCTTTAGGCAGCGTATGGATCGCGTCCGTAAGCCGAACGGCCTGTCCAACCAGCACCAACAAGACCCCGTTTGCGATGGGGTCTAGTGTTCCTGCATGTCCGGCCTTCAGAGGTCGGACCAGCTTTTCGATCGCGCTGACGCAGGCTCGGCTGGTTGGCCCGGACGGTTTATTGAGATTCAGGATGCCAAACATAGTTTTGCTAGGGCGGGATGAAGCGTCAGCAGGAGTATTCCTGGCCAACGCCTTATGGACCGGCGTGTTGATCTAGTCGTTTAACAGTCAGCCAAAGGCGTACTTTGTGGCTTTGGTACTTTGACTGTACGCCTACGGCTGACTATTAAACGAAACTGTACGCCTTCGGCTGACTGTTAAACGCAATGCATTTGAAAAGTACTAAATCAACAAGCCTGGATGCATTGGCAATGTATCCATCTTTTAGTGTGAGCCAAACTGGTGGCTTGTCAGTGCGAGCGAGTTCGGTTTAAGCGACCTGCTTCAAGAATCCCTCAAGCATTTGCGCTCGAACAGGGTTTTGAAGCTTGGCAACGGCCTTGGCTTCAATCTGTCGCACGCGTTCTCGAGTTACCTTGAAGATGCGTCCAACCTCTTCCAGTGTATACGAATACCCGTCGGTTAGACCGTACCGCAAGCGAATGATCTCGCGTTCGCGGTATGTGAGAGTCTTCAACAGCGAATCGATTCGGTCTCGCAGCACGCCGTTGCTAGCATTGCGTACAGGGCTGTCGCTGGAAGGATCTTCGATGAATTCACCGAATGCGTTGTCTTCTCCTTCGCCAACAGGACGGTCCAAGCTGATTGGGCTTCGGCCGATATCCATGACTCGCTGAACTTCTTCGATAGAAAGTTCTGCGACTTCTGCAATCTCGTACATGCTTGGCTCTCGCTTCAGTTCTTGCGTCAGCCGTTTCTGAATGTTTCGAAGCTTGCTGAGTACATCGATCATGTGAACAGGAATGCGAATGGTTCTCGCTTGATCGGCAATGGCTCGCGTGATCGCTTGGCGGATCCACCATGTAGCGTAGGTCGAGAACTTGAATCCCCGTCGATACTCATATTTGTCTACCGCTCGCATCAAGCCTGTGTTGCCTTCTTGAATCAGATCCAGGAAGCTCATTCCACGGTTACGGTACTTCTTGGCAATCGAAACGACCAACCGCAAGTTGCCGCTGGACAGTTGGCGTTTTACTGCTTCATACTCTTTAAAGCTGCTCTTGAAATCGTCGACGCGAGTCCGCAGCGAACGCGGACTTTCTTGAGTGGTCATTATCAAGTGCCGGAGTTCTGCCACGCAGCGTTTCAGTTCTGTCGGCGAAATTCCGGTTTCTTGCAAGTGGCCAATTCGGCTTTGTAAATAGTCCATGCGTTGCGAGAACTGTTCCAACTGCTTCATCAATGGAATCACGCGTCGCGATCGAAGCGATAGTTCTTCCACCAACACCAGAGACTTCAATCGCCGACGTTGGTAACCTCGTCGAAGTCGTGCTTTGTCGGATTCCGAAACGCTTTTTCGGATGATGCCTTGGAAGTCGCGGCGATTATCTTCCATCAGCGAATCCAAGGTCTTCAGGTTGTGCGGCATGCGTGCGCCAACTTGTTCTTTGGTCAACCGTTCGGTGAGCGAGACTTTGATGGTGCGATCGAAGGGCAGAATTCCTGCTGCAACCTTGCGAAGGACTTCGACAGTTTGTCGAAGGGCGAAATCATTTCCTAGAACTGCTCTTCGGAACTTGCGGCGAGTGATTTCAATCTTTTTTGCGAGCGAGATTTCTTGATCGCGATTGAGCAACGGAATCTCACACATTTGGCTCAGATAGAGCCGAATCGGATCGTTGGTCAGTTTAGGGGCATCGGAAGTGGTTGAGGCAGCGACGCCGTCCCCATTGTAGATCTTCAAGCCATGGTTCAACTCGGCTTCGATTTCGTCAACAATGTTGATACCAGCTCGTTCCAGAACCACTAAGAGCTGATCCAGCTTTTCTGCCGTATTGGCTTCATCTGGAAGATATTCATTGACCTGTTCGTAAGTCAGAAAGCCTTGTTTTCGACCAACCGAAACCAATTGCTCAAGATCAATAGTTTGCATTTCCACGAGATCAACTCCTTTTGACAGTGGTACTCTGGTTGTTGCGGATCGCTCATCCGGTGAGCAATCGCCTGGGGTCAACAACTTGAATAAATTTTATAGCCGAGCGGGGCTCGACGTTTTTCTAACGAGAAAGTTTGCGTTCCAAAGGTTCGCATCACTTCTCTCTGGCATTCGTTCTCCTTGCGGAGAGTCCTTCATTCTCCTTGCGGAGGAAACAGGCCATGTCGGGCACGGGCCTGTTGCACAATATCGAAAAGCACACTCATCTCGTCTGCTTCGCCGAATTGTTTTTTCTCGAGCGACTGAATTTGCTGGCGACGATGTGATTTGTCGTCATGACCACTCAATCGTTCACACAGTGAATGCAATCGCTCGTCGGGTGTCATGCTGGAAAGTTTTGCCTTTTCAGCGGAGTGCTCCTCGATACTGACGAGCACACTTTTGAGACCGGGGTCTTCAATCGCAGACATGACACTGGCAAAGTCTAACGCATGCGCCTCAAGTTCCAAGTCCAAAAAAACCTGAAATAAAGACTTTGCTGTAATCGTGGTTAGATTGCTAACCGGGAATCTTTCGATTGCCACTGGGGCAAGATCCGGATGGATCGCCATGATCTCGAATAGCTCGCATTCCGTTGCTGTCATTTCCGAATAACGAACCACTCGAAGCTCGGGTGCAGTATTTTGTCCCGATGGATTATGGCTTCCGTTTGTGTCTGGTCGCGAATTCCACGAGCCAGGGGATGTGCTTTGAGTGCTGTCTTGAGCGTTGGATGTTTGTTGACGTCGAAACGCTTGACGCTGAGTCTCACGTTCGACCGATTGTTTGCGTATGGAGTCAAGTCGCAAGCGAACTTCGGATTGGTCGATCCCGAACTGCCGACCAAGCCTTGATATCAACTGATCTTGACGGAGCCGCATGGCTTCGTTGGACAGGAGAGAACTGTGCGATACGCGAGACATGGTTTGCAGCACATCCTCCAACGCGATGTTGGCTCGGTGCGTATCCAACAGGGGGTCGAAGCCTTTGCATACGACGCGAAGCTTATGCTCCAGCGCATCAACCGATCCGGCGATCCGTTCTTGAAGTTCTTGACCGCTATGTTTTTGCAGGAAGTCACAGGGGTCCAGACCATCTGGAAGCGTCAGGATGCGCAGATCCATTTGGGCCGTAACAAACAGTTCTAGGATTTCGCTTGTGCGGCGTTGACCGGCTTCGTCCCCGTCCAGCAGCAGAACCACCGAATCGCAATATCGTTTCAACAGCCGGATTTGGCTTTCCCCGAGCGCCGTGCCGCAACACGCGACTGCATTCGTGATGCCATGTTGGACAGCCATGATAACGTCGGTGTAGCCTTCCATCACGACCGCTTGGCGTGATTTGACGATGAAATCGCGAGCCAAATCCAGGCCGTAGAGCTGATGGCTTTTGTGATAAAGCCGCGTTTCGTTGCAATTGATGTATTTGGCGGATTCCGAATTCGCCCCAGGAAGAATGCGTCCCCCCACGGCGATAGGTCGAGCTTGAACGTCGTGAATCGGGAAAATCGCTCGCCCCCGGAACCGATCGTATCGGGACCCGCGTTCGCTTCGCGCCGCTAAGCCAATCGACTCTAAAACATCGGCTTTCCACGATTGAGTCGCTCCGCGATCGACGAGCCACGACCAGGATTCCGGGGCGAACCCCAATCGGAATTTTGCAATACTGGACTCGGTGATGCCGCGATCGGCTAAATAGTCTCTGGCTGGCTTTCCCTCGTTGGTTTTGACAAGGCACTCGTGATACTGGCTAACAGCCCATTTCATCGCTTCAAAAAGGGCTCGTTTGTCATCGTTACCACCACCTCGACCTGCTCGGTTTTTGGGTTCTTCCAGAGTGATTCCAGCACGATCGGCCAGCATCCGCAGGGCTTCAGGAAACGAAACCGATTCCTTTTTCATGACAAAGCTGAATACATCACCCCCGATATCGCACACCCAGCATTTCCAAATCTGCCGGTCTGGGTTGATTTGAAGACTTGGCCGTCGATCGTCATGGAATGGACAAACGCAAACAAAGCCTCGTCCCTGGCGTCGCAGCTCGGTGTAGCCGCTCATCAAATCGACAATGCTGGTCGCTAAGCGAACCCTATCCTTGACTTCATTGTCAATCGCGAAGGACACGGTTATCTCTATCTCCTAATGGGTTTGCGATCGCTTGGCCAGGATGGATCCGGGACATTGAAATTCGCGGCACTTGCGAGCAAATTCGGGATGGGAACGCAAGAGCAGTTAAGCCGTCCATGACTTGGGGAAACAGTATGGGCGGTTTCGGAAGACTGCGTCAACATCAGTTTTACTGAATACAAAGCTTTCCCCTCCTCATTTCCAGGAAATCATAGTACCCTTTTGAATCTACAGGACTACCCTGTCGTTTTCTTTTTTACCCATTTTAACTCTCACCCCCCTCCAACGGTCATGTTTGAGCATTTGCCAGTTGCACCCCCGGACTCCATTCTTGGTCTCAGCGAAGCTTTTTCGAAAGATCCTCGGGCCAACAAAATCAATCTGACGGTAGGCGTGTACAAGGACGAGCAGGGCCGGACTCCTATTCTGGACACCGTCAAAAAAGCCGAAGCGAGCTTGCTCAAGAGTGAAATGAGCAAGGGCTACATGCCGATCGAAGGTCACCCGGAATACCTAAAAGCAGTTACGGAGCTGATTTATGGTGGTAGCGGAATCGATCTTGGGCGTGTCGCTATCGCTCAAACACCTGGCGGAACAGGTGCGTTGCGCGTTGGGGCGGACACAGTCATTCGTCATTTCCCTGGCACTCGCATTTGGCTCAGCAATCCAACTTGGGCAAATCATGGTTCGATCTTTCAAGCCGCCGGCATGGAAACGCCGGTCTACCCCTACTTAACTGCGGACAAAACCTCGCTCGACTTTTCTGCGATGGTCACGGAACTGAAAACCAACGGCCGCCGAGGCGACTTAGTGTGTTTGCATGCGTGCTGCCATAACCCCACCGGCATCGACCCGACCTTGGAACAATGGCTCGAGATCAGTGAGCTGCTGGCTGAAAAGCAAATGATGCCTTTCGTCGATTTTGCTTATCAGGGGTTCGGGGATGGCTTAGAGGCGGACGCGAAACCTTTGCATCTTATTTTGGAAAAGAACCCTGAAGCGATTGTCTGCAATTCCTTTTCGAAGAACTTCGGTTTGTATTCGGAACGCGTAGGATCCGTCTCGATTGTCAGCCAAGAGGCCAAGAACACCGAAGCTGTTTTGAGTCAAATCCGCCAAGCGGTGCGATGCAATTACAGCAACCCTCCTCGGCACGGCGCCGCAACGGTAGCGGCAGTGCTGACTTCGCCCGACCTGAAATCGGAATGGGTTGCAGAAGTGAATAGCATGCGTGATCGTATTTCCAAGATGAGGTCCATGTTTATCGATGGCATGAAACAAGCTACATCCGTACGCGATTTTAGTTTTCTGAACCGTCAGAAGGGAATGTTTTCCTACAGCGGACTCAATGCAATGCAGGCGGACTGGCTGAAAAATGAGCGTGGAATCTACATTGTCGGTACTGGGCGTATCAATGTGGCGGGAATGGCGTCCTCCACGATGCCAACTTTATGCGAGGCTATCGCCGACTGCTTAAAAGCAACATGAAGCCAAGAAACAAAAACGCTTGAATTTGTTGAATATTTCCCTTTTTTAGACAGGGAAAGTAATATTCTTGGTGGTTTTGAATTACCGTTGATCCATGATCACCAGCCGTTTCGTTTCGTCCTTGCGACGCGATAGCGTCCGCACATTTTTTGAAGCATCCCCCGCCGCGCGATTGCTCCGGTCGGACAATGCGCCCCTGGTGCTTGATTTTCTTCATCGCGTTTTCAAATCGGGTGAACTCATCTCGATCGGACAAACGGATCTTCGAATACGGCTTTCCAACTACCAAGAAGAAATACACGCTACCGAACCATCACTGATTCCAGGCCCTCCCGAACGGTATCTTACCCACTGGGTTGATTCGGGCTGGCTTCAACGCTTTCTAGAGGCAGCGTCGGTCGAGCCTCAGTTCCAGCTGACTCGCTACGCCGAAGAGGCCATTCAGTTTGTCGATTCAGCGGTCACGCGAGGATCGAATCTGGTTGGGACAGAAAGTCGATTGAGATTAGTCATCGATACGCTCGAAGATATAGTGCGCGGTGCGTCAGCGGATCCTGATCGACGTCTCGATTATCTCCAAGCGCAGCGATCCGCTATCGATGAAGAAATACGTGCGATTGAATCAGGAAAGTCAGTCCAAACTTATCGACCAGCTCAGATTCGCGAACGATTTCAAAACGCAGTGGACTTGCTTCGCGCATTGCAATCCGATTTCCGCGCGGTTGAAGAGAGGTTTCAAAAGATCGCTCGCGAAGTACAACAACTTCAGTCCTCCAGCGCTGATTCTCGAGGCCAGATTCTTGGACATGCCCTGGATTCGGAAGATCTGCTAAAGCAACAAGACGAAGGGATCAGCTTCTTTGCATTTGTTTCTTTTTTGTTCTCGCCAACACAACAAGCGGCTTTGCGAAAGAACATCGAGGAGATTCAGCATCTTGCCGCTTTGGCGGATCAGCACGATTCACTAGCTCGCGTTCGTAGGATGGTGCCATCGTTATTGGCCGAAGCGGAAAAGGTAATGCGTACCACCGCGAGACTTTCTGCCACGTTGCGCCGTCTTCTTGATGCAAGAGCGTCCGCTCATCGAATTCGACTTGCCAATGTTCTGCGTGATATCCGCAAGCAAGCGATGCTATTGCGAGTTGGCGAAGCATGCAAGTCGATTCAACTGTCGGTGGATACCGAAGCTGACGTGCATTCCCCCATGGCACGAACGTTTTGGGTTGCCCCCGAGGAATTTGAATCATACCAGCTTTCTGAACAAGTGATTGATCCGAAGCATGCACGGGCAATGGCCTCTGCATTCGCCCGATTGCAGCGGCTCGACTTGCGAAAGCTGCGTGGACAGATTCGCGAACTCACGCAAGATGGAACAGAAGCTCCTTTGACCGATTTGTTGAAGCAATGGCCGCTCGAAGGAGGAGTTCTTGACCTGCTTGGGTACCTCCAAATCGCACACGACGACTCGCATTCGATCGATCCTGCTCGAATCGACCAGATCACGATCAATCAGCCGCGAGGCCGAAGCCGAGCCTTGATCGTTTCCATTCCACACATTGTTTTTCAACCTAAAGCATCCAATCGCGAAGTTGCCAAAAAACCTCGCTAGCCTTTACTCTTCCTTGACAGCGACCGAGCCCTATTGTGGATAGTTTTATCAGCGATTCAAAAAGCATCCTCCCGCCACCCATGGACTGGAGCCCTGTGGCTGTCCGGTTGCTTCAAGGTGTCGTCTATCACGATGATGGTCGCGAAATGTGGGAGCAATTATTGGAAAACGTTTCTCCGCTTAAGGAGTACTTTGGCAAACTGGGCCTACTACTGGTAGTCAACGAACCAGACGCGATGGCTTACTTGCGGCAGCTGGACGAAGATGAAATCCCTCCAGACTATCCTTCGATGCCAAGATTGTTTCGCCGAACTTCGCTTGGGTACGATGCCACGCTGCTCTGCGTTTTGCTTCGTGACGAGCTTCGGCAATACGAAGAGGAAGACGTGCAAAACGAACGATGCGTGGTTTCTCAAATGGATTTACTTTCCCTTTGGGAAGCCTTCTTTCCCGATCAAACCGATTCTGTCCGACTGAATCGGAGCTTGACCGCAGCGCTTCGCAAAATGGAAGATCTTAAGTTTGTTCGTCCCTTTGAAAAGGATCCGCCGACATGGGAGATCCGTCGTATCATCAAAGCCAGGCTGCCTCTCGCGGATTTGGAAAGGTTGCGCGTGACGTTAGCTTCCGCCGTTGGCAAGTCGCCAGATGAGAATGGGGCGGAAGTGAGTGGAGCGGAAGTGTCATGAAAAGTGTTTCATTCGATCAAGACCGCCCACCCTTGCAAGGTTTTCGACTGGCGAAGTTGGAAGTCTACAATTGGGGCACCTTTGACGGTTCCGTCTATTCTGTTCATCCAGCAGGTCAAACAACTTTGTTGGTGGGTGAAAATGGCTCGGGAAAATCTACCTTGGTCGACGCGATGTTGACCTTATTGGTTCGGCCGCAAACACGTAACTACAATGTTGCTGCCGGAGCATCAAAAAACGAACGTGACGAGAAAACCTACATTCGTGGTGCCTACGATCGTACGGTGGGGGATGGTGGAAGACCTCAGATTCAGTACCTTCGCAGCGGTGCTGGTCATTACACCGCGTTGCTCGCTGTCTTTTCCAACGAAGTGACTGGTGCTTGCTTCACCATTTGCCAAGTGCTTTACTTGAATCACGAGAATGCGGTCGAGAAAGTTTATGCCTATTGCGAGTCTGAACGTGGAATCGTACGCGACTTAGGAGAGCTTGGTACCGGTAGCTCGATCGCAAAAACACTCCGCGACCGAGGTTTCAAAACCTCCGCGAGCTACAAAGAATATTTTCAATGGTTGCAGAAGCGAACGGGCTTTCGTGCCAAAGCCATGGATATCTTCAATCAAACGGTTGCCGTGAAAGATGTGCAACGCTTGGATGAATTCATTCGTTCGCACATGTTGGAACGCAAGCCATGGAATGAGCGCGTTGGACGGCTACTTTCCCACTTTAACGAATTAAGTGAAGCACATCGGATGTTGGTGCGGATTCGCCAGCAAGAGGAATTGCTCCGACCCATCATTGAGTCGGGAGAACGTTATCGATCCAAGCAGCTGGAATGCCAACACGCAAAATTGTTGCTCGCAGCCCTCCCATTCTTCTATGCGGATCAATCGATCGCGTTGCTGGAACCGTTATGCAGTCAATGGCAACAGCAAATCCAAAACCTGCAGGAAGACATCCTTGGTCTTGAGCAAGTGCAAGACCGATTGCGTAACGAGATCGCTCGCTTGGAACTGGAAATCGAAAATGCAGGCGGAGATCGTCTGCGACAGTTACCAGGCTTGATCGAGCAAGCAGAATCGATTGCGAAAAGCAAAGCACGCTTTCGTGCGATGTTTGAATCGCAACTACAAGTCGCAGGACTTGATATCCAAGTAACTTCGGCAGAACAATTTGCGAAGGTTCGAAAAGAGAGCCATGCTCGGCGAATTCAGCTTTTGGAAGAACGGCAGCGCAAACGAGCACTTGATGGCTCACTTCAATTTGAAATCGGTTCATTGACGCGGCAGCTCGCGCAGGACCGCCTGGAAGCAGAGGCCTTAGAAAAGAGAAAAGGGAATCTGCCGGAGTCGTTTATTGCAATGCGTGATACCATGTGTCGCGAACTACAAATCGCGTCTAGTGACCTACCTTTCGCGGCCGAGTTGATCGCGGTGAATCCGCGGGAGCGAGATTGGGAGCCATCGATTGAACAGGTACTGCACTCGTTTGCGAGAAGCTTGCTGGTGTCGCCCGACTTCTACGCAAGAATTGCAGGATACGTCGATCGCACTCGCTTGGTGGATAGCCGGGCGCATGGGCAGCGACTGGTGTATTTGCGTGTTGGCTCCCGAAGCAAGTCCACCTCCTCAACATTCTCCAACGCGTTGAAGCTGCCAGCATCGCAGCATTCGTCGACGTTGATTCAAAAGCTGGAGTTCCCCGACCATCCGTTGGTCCCTTGGGTGCGAGCGGAATTGCAGAATCGTTTTGACTATGTTGCTTGCGAGACGATGGAAGAGTTTCAGCGATGCGAAACTTCCGCGATGACTCGCAATCGGCACTTCAAGACTGGGAATTCGCGACATGAGAAGGATGATCGCCAAATGCCGGACGATCGGCGGCATTTTGTTCTCGGCTGGGACAATCGCGCGAAACGATCGAGTTTGTCGGAAGCGATTCGAAGCGCAGAGTCGGACTTGCAGCAGTTGAATGATCGCTCCAAAAGCCTAAGTTTAGAGACGGACCGAATCACTTCAGCAATGGAAGCTTTGGATCACGCTCTCAAGACCGAAGACTTCGATTCGATGGACAACTCCAGGCATGAGTACGAAGCCTCGCAACTCAAGCTGGAGCGGCAACGATTGGAGGAATCCGATGATCGAATTCGCGAACTAAAATTGCAATGCGAAGATCGTAGGTCTGAGGCTGCAGGCTACCAACGCGATCGGGATCATGCGATCGCTCAGAAGACGATGCGAGAACGTGAATTGCGTGACGGTTCTCGTATGTTGGATGTTGCCAAGGACAAAGTTCGCAAGGCTCAAACCGATGCTGTTTTGACAGCCGCACACGAGCATTTCTCGGAATTGCAAGAGATAGTCCATGAACGACTTTCCTTGGAGAATCTTGGAACCTTGCCTTCGGAGACCGAAAGAAAGCAACGCGAGATCGTCGACAAGCTGCAAGAACGGTTGGTTCCTGTCATGCGTGAAGTCACCAGCGGGATGACTCGATTTCTGAACAAGTTTTCAGAGGAACAGGCGGATTTGGATGCGGATGTGGATTCGCTTCCGAGTTTTACCGCATTGTTTGCGAGAATTTCGCAAGACGATTTGCCCAAGCATGAAGAACGTTTTAAACGTCGTCTCAACGAGAATGTTCTCAATGAGATTGGTTTGCTTCATGGCGGGCTCGAAGATGAACGCGATGAAATTCGCGATAAGATCGAACAACTCAATTCGGCGTTAAGGCTTCTCGAGTGGAAGAGCGGCACTTTCATGCGATTGGAACCAAGCGATGTGCAGGACCGAGAGATCCAAGACTTTCGACGCGATCTCGCTAGCTGTCTGACCGGAACCTTAGACGGTTCTTCCGAAACCAACGAGGCGACCTTTGTGCGGATCGAAAAATTTGTTGCCAAGTTACGTGACGATGGAAACACTCGCTGGCGCGAGAAAGTGGTCGATGTTCGCAACTGGTTCAATTTTGCGGCTAGAGAGATTGTCAAAGCGACCGGGGAAGCTCGAAGCCATTACGATGGCGGGACTGGACAATCCGGAGGAGAAAAAGGGAAGCTTGCCTTCTTGGTTTTGGTGGCTGCGATAGCGTACCAGTACGATTTGAAACCCGATGAAGAGCAAGGGGACCGATTTCACTTCGTGATGGTGGACGAGATGTTTTCACGAAGCGACGATGCTCATGCGGAATACGCATTAGATCTGTTCGCCAGGTTCGGTCTTCAGTTGTTGATCGTAGCACCACTCGATGCTAAGGCTCGCGTGGTGGAGCCTTATGTTGGAACGTATTTGCATGTCGTGAAGAACAAGCAAACCAACAAGAGCGAGCTGATAGCAATCACCGCGGAAGAGCTTCACGAATTTGTACCATCTTAAAGGTTCAGCCCGACCCGTTTACTTTTTCGAATCGAGTGAACTTTCGAGCCCATTTCCTGACAAGAATGAAACCGTTGCTTTTACGACCGACGGATCACTCATTAAAAACGAATGAATGACCGGTACGGTTGCAATCTCGGTCATGCCTTCCAGCGTCGCTTCCTCTAAGGTAACGACCCCATCGCTGGGCCCGTCTAAAAGCGGATTTTGAAGTGGGCTATTCGAAATATCGCCGGCCACAATCGCGAACGGGCACGGAGGCGTTCCAAGTCCATCTTTGAGTGCCTGCCACGATGGACCAAGTTGCATCCCGGAGTTTCCTGTAATCGTTTCGAAAAATCCCAGTTTTGCGAGTCGAGCAGCGAACGCCGAACCTTGATTCGGTGGCCCCAGCATGACAATTCGGTTAAGACGCGGAAGTACATGCTTCGGGTCACCGTTTCGCTGCCATTCCCCAATGGCATGCCGAAAAACAATGTTCCCAAGACTATGCCCAACCGCACTTATCTTAGGATTCCCGGGCAGGGTTTCTATCAACTCCCTGAGGGCGGCGGAATGCGATGCAATGCTGTCCCGCGTGCTTGCATAGGAAAAGTAAACAGCTGTTCGTCCCTGTTTGCTTTCGTGATCCTGCTTTTCGGATTCTTGGTCATTGCGCAACAATTCGGTTTCGATCGGAGTCATGCTGCTTGCTGTTCGCATCAAACCGTGAAGCAAAATCACCACTTCGGTTGGAGCCTCGACGTCAGAAGTTCTTTCAATGACAAGCGACAGTTCGTCAAGTACCGCTTGACGTGAACCCCACGCTCGACGAATCGAGTTGGGATCGAGCAAGCGCCAATGGTTGAGTGTACTGTTGTACTGCACTCGCCAACCATAGAACCATCGATAGTCTGTCCAAAATTGCATACCCCCAAGAGTTGGCAGCGGTAAATTCCAATTTGCTTTTTCTTTCAAGTTGTCACTCACTTCATCTAGACCTGTGTTGGGCTGAGCGAATCCGATCGTGGCTTGAAAAAGGAGGGCTGTTATTAAGATTAGCACTTTCCTCAGCATGGCAATGCTCGCACCGATGGAATACCAACGTATCGTATTTGCAAAAGCTTGAACTAAGTTTGTGAATGGCTTAAGCATCATGCAAGGGATCAAAACGAGCTTTTAAGAGCCGCTTGCGATTCCTTTTTTGGGATATTGGAATCGTCAGAGGCGATTTCTAATTCTGGCAAGCGAATTCGGACGCCGTTCTTTCCAAAGACGATCGGTATCAGTTCCTTGGAGACACCTGCGTCGTAGGTCAAACCGTAGTACTTGTGAGCCGGTGCGGAGAGACGCAGGACCCAGCGCAGAAGCTCGATACGAATCGACTGGAAGAATGGCAAATCCGGCTGGCTGATGATCTCTTCTTCACCCACCTCGACAATCCAGCGGTCGGCTGCGATTTCCATCTTGCCGCGGCGCTGAAGGTCCTTCAGAGCTCCACGGATGTCGGTTTGCTCCATGTAGCCGTAGGTCACATTCACCGCGTAAATATCGTTTCCAAGCTTGATGACTTCATATCGGTTCGCATCATCGAAGGTTGCGTTGGAAATCTGGTTGATATGAAATAGCGTGACGTGCGAAGGGAGAACGCCGTACTTTTTCAGGAAGACACGCAACGTAACGGGGGTATAGTCATCCAGTGTTCGAATAGGCTGGGAGCACAGAAAGACCGCGGCGCGATCACTTTCTACCAATCGGCGGCGACCTTGGATCAGAGTTCGGGCCAACGGCAAGTTTTCGTCGATGGCGATTTGAATCTCGTCCACCTTCTCACGAAGCATCACCAACCAGTCGATTTTCTTTCCCTCACGGAAGCCGAAGTCGTAGAAGGCGCGAGCCATTTGCGAACGCCCCCATTGCCAAGTCATCATGATCACAACCAGAACCGCCGCGATCCCAATTGGAAAATAGCCACCGCTAGCAAACTTGGTTAAATTGCTGACAAAGAACATCATGTCGACACACATGATCGGGAAACAAATCGCAAGAACGATCCAGAGCTTCCAATTCCAGCGATAGAAAGCCACATAGCCGAAAGTTAGGGTTGTAATTGCCATCGTTCCAGTTACCGCGATACCGTAGGCAGCAGCCAGGTTGCCAGCATTTTGGAATGTGAGAGTTGCGAAAACACATCCCAAAAACAGAGCCCAGTTTACAGATGGAATATACACCTGTCCTTCTGCTTCATGGCTGGTGTATCGCACCAATTGTCTTGGGGCAAATCCCATAGCTACCGCCTGTTTCACGATCGAAAACATGCCCGTGATCAAGGCTTGGGATGCAATGAATGCAGCAATTGCTGCGACGCAGAGATCCGCAACATTAATCAATTGATTAAGCGCTTTATAGCCTTCAAATTGTGGTGTAAGCGCAAAGAAAGTGTTAGCACGTGGGGGCACTCCTAATTCCAGAAGATATCCAACCTGCCCAGCGTAATTGACTAGAAGGCATGGCATAACAATGGAGTACCAAGCCAACATAACAGGTCTTCGGCCCGAGTCCGCTGGATCGACGCTCATCCCATCGCAACATTGCTTCTTCGTGCGGCGCATGAAATGGCCAATGTCAGCGTATTTGGCTTCACCACCCGTGATCGCAAGCACGACGACTCCGAATATGGCGAGCATGCCTAATGTTGGGAAGCTCCACACGAAGTCGAAGGCATACATGGGATTGACTGCCTTGAACACCTCTGGATTGCGCACCACCCAAGGCAAGCCTTTGAGCGCGATCCAAGGGAACCAAACCAGCAGCATGAACCAACCGAACATTCCGCCAACTTTGCTGGTGCCGCGCCATTGCGGCTTAAACAAAACAAACAGGCTGACCAAAGTCGCGATGATCGCCCATTGTTCACCCAATGGTTCGTACGCACCCAGCATGCTAATGGCAGGAGTGATGATGCCGTCCGCAGCGAGGAGTCCCGCAGCCGAAACGACAAGAAAGCTTAGTAGGCCAATTCCAAAAATTTTGCCGGTATATCCACGCAGTAGTCCCCATAAAGCAAACGTGCCTCCTTCGCCGCGGTTGTCGGCTCGCATGATCAGAAGGTCGTATTTGACGGTCAAGAAGATCAATGCCCAAAAGATTAAGCTCAGGCTACCGAGTGCTTCATTGGCGGTTACTAGATCGCGGCCACCATTCTTTAGGATTGCTTCCAGCTGTTCCTTGGGCAGATGTTCATGTTTGAGTCTGATTGTTTCCCGCGTCAATTCCATGACGCAATATAGAACCGATGTTCCGATGTCGCCGTAAACTGTTCCAGAGGCTTCGCGGATTTTCGTGAATAGGCCAGACCCGTGTGAATGATGATCGTCCGAGGAGTCAGACTCGGCCGATTTGGCGTTTTCAGGATCAGGGTTGGAGATAGACGCTACGGATTGAATTCCGTCAGAATTAGGACTTATGTCCGAGTCGCTCACGATACAATTTTCCAAGAGAAATGAATTGGGTGGCATTGTGCCACACCATCATCATTAGCATCGTTTGCATTTACGCAATAGCCTTCCCCACAAGAGGGGGGTGGGTCGATGGAGATGTTTCACGGGAATTCGTCCGGATTCAACTGTTTCACCGAACTAAAAACGAAACCAAACCAGTCGACGGACCTTCTTCATCAAACCATGGCCTGAAGAATGGACAACAACGATATCGTTGATTGACACCTTCTCGATATCATCCATTCCGGCGTACCGCTTGGATCTACGCAGCGTTTACTGACATCACAATCGCTACATTCATTTTGGATACAATGGTGGCTTCGTGATTGCATATTTCCGACGACTGCCCCCATTTCAACTAACCTCTCATGAGTGAATCCGATTCAGATCAAACTCTTCCTGTTCGCGAACAAGAGGTCGCGGTTGATTACGAACACTCGGTAAACTTGGCTGACGTTTTGCAGTCTCTCAACGTTTCTGTATTGTTATCAACCTATCAGGCTGGAAAGCTTGTTCTGATTGGCAGCCAAAACGATAAGCCGACCTTCTCATTTCATTCGTTCGATCAAGTCATGGGGGTCGCGGTCGGAAAAGACCGAATTGCGGTTGGTTCTCGCCGCCAGATTCACTTTCTCAGTGCAGCTCACGAGGTTGCACCGACTGTGCCGCCCGCCGGAACATTTGACGGTTGTTTTCTAACTCGAAATAGCCTGACCACAGGTAGTATCCATGGACATGATTTAGCGTTCGGTTCCGAGGGCCTCTGGGTGGTCAATACCTTGTTCTCGTGTTTGTGCACTCTGGATGGCGAGTACAACTTTTTCCCTCGGTGGAGACCCCCTTTCGTATCGCAACTGATCGACCAAGATCGCTGCCACCTGAATGGGATGGCTATTGAAAATGGAGTGCCACGCTATGTGACGGTGCTTGGCTTGACCGATGAGCCTGCGGGATGGCGAGGCAACAAAAAAAGCGGCGGGGCCATTCTGGATGTTCCCTCGGGAGAAGTCGTCATCCAAGGTCTGTGTATGCCTCATTCGCCCCGAGTGTACCAAGGTCAATTGTGGGTTCTGAACTCGGGTCGCGGCGAACTATCGATCGTCGATACTAAGACGGGCAAGCTTCAAGTCGTAGCGTCCCTACCAGGTTACACACGCGGACTTTCGTTCCACGGCAACTACGCTTTTGTTGGCTTGTCGCGTATTCGGGAAACGAATATCTTCGGCGGACTACCCATTGGCGAAAATCCAAACGAACTCCACTGCGGACTAGGCATTGTGGAGCTTTCGACCGGTCGCACGGTTGCAACGTTGCGTTTCAAGACAGGTGTGGAGGAACTGTTCGCGGTTGAGACCCTACCTGGGATTCTCAATCCAAAAATCGTGGGGCCTTCGCCGATCCCGGGTGATGAGCACGAAATCTGGATCGTGCCACCGCTCGATCGACATACGATGGCGGTTCAAGTTAAAACCGGCCAGGTTAAGCCAAGCCAGCATGAGCCAGTCCTGTCTGGCAACGTTGTTGAAAGCAGTTTGGCACGGTCCCGCAGTGCTGACGCTCCCGTTTTCGATTCTGAAACGGTCGAGGACAACCGTTCTACATTGACCGTCGCCGAACTTATTGCGCAGTCGGATGCCGCTCATGCTGCGGGCAATATATCAATAGCCCTCGAACTGCTTCAAGAAGCGCTAAGTCGTACACCTCCTTCGGCGGATTTGCTGAACCGCGCGGGTAATCTCCATCAAGATCTTGGAAACCAGGATGCGGCTTTACAGTTTTACCAAAGTGCCGTGCAAGCGGACGCTGATTGTGCGCCGGCGCATCAAAACCTGGGAATTCTATGGACTGTCAATAACCAGCCCATGCGAGCCCTAAATCATTTTGGTTTGGCGCAAAAGTCACAGCCCAATCCCATGAATTTTGTTCTCGGTGCGAAGGTCTTACCGGTGCTCTATGACGACCTGGAGCATTTGAAGTACTGGAGATCGAGATACGTACAATGCGTCCAAGCCTTGGTGGCGGATGGCGTGCAAATCGACACCGCCAACGCGTTGGCCGACACCAGCTTCTATCTTGCCTACCAGGGCGAAAATGATCGCGACATCATGGCCAACCTGGGCAAGGTTTACCGTGGCGTTGATTGCCCCCAGGCTCGACGTGATCATAGGCCGAAAGGGAGCAAGATTCGTGTTGGATTTGTCTCGGCATATTTTCGCGACCATACCATTGGGAGGCTCAACTTGGGCCGCATTCGCGGTTTATCGAGAGAATCGTTCGAGGTGTTTGTGATCGCATTGAATCGTTCTTCGGATGCGATGGTCGAATTGTTTCGCAGTGCCGCGGATCACTACGTTACTGTTCCTCGCCATGTTGCTTCTGCGCGTCGTAGGATTGCCGATATGGAGCTCGATGTCCTGGTGTTCGCTGATATTGGCATGGACTCGTTAACGCAGTCACTTTGCTATTCGCGAATGGCTCCGATCCAAGCGGTAACTTGGGGACATCCCGATACGAGTGGTAGCCCCGCGATCGATTACTTTGTATCCAGCGAGTTGGCCGAATCGGTCGACGCGCAGGCTCACTACACGGAGCGGCTTGAACGATTGCCGAACTTGGGCGTCTACTATGAACGGCCGAAGCTTTCGGGGCCCAAACGTACGAAGGAGTCGTTTGGACTGAGCCAACACAAGCACACGTATCTTTGCCCTCAGACATCGTTCAAGTTCCATCCGGCGTTTGACGAAGCGTTGCAAGGAATACTAAATGGGGATCCGGATGGCGAGTTGGTCGTTCTGGAGGGGCGTGTGCCGGCCTGGACGGAGGCATTGAAGCGACGTTGGGTGTCAGTGGGCGCTTTAAAAGGGGCCACCTTTGGGCGCTTCTAAAGGGGCCATTTTGGG